>Ga0208544_10000002_pt1 | contig 244417 bp, 245 predicted proteins | sample DEB08_DNA_9_FD_184526 | JGI IMG/M metagenome (GOLD analysis project Ga0208544, IMG submission 184526) | Aqueous microbial communities from the Delaware River and Bay under freshwater to marine salinity gradient to study organic matter... | ecosystem: Environmental > Aquatic > Marine > Coastal...
AGTCCAGGTCCGCATCGCCGTCCTGAACGGCTACACCGCGCTCGGCATACCCGTCACAGAGACCGTGGGATAAGTCTGTCCAGGGAAAGGGGTACCTCGGCCATCAGCCGATTTGTGCAACAGAGTCGGTCTACAACATAATTTACACGCGAGACGGCGCGACGTTCAACAGATTGGTCGACCAACAAGGCTTTGATGCGCTTCTGGCCGAACATGACGCGGGCACGATCACCATCAGTGCCGACAATATCCGCTCCGAATACGTCTCTGATCCGCTCGACGCCGAGGTCGGTGCGAATGAATACCGGTTCTCCTACATCGACAACAGCACCGGCCAAATGGTTACGCTGACAGAAGCGTCACCTGCGCAACACGCCACTCTGATCCAGCAGCATAACAGCGGCGAAATTACGATCATCAGTCCCACGCTGGAGAATCCCGCAGCAGTCCGTATCTATTGGTCGGAAAAAGCTCTGGCGCAATACGATCAGGATCGCACCGTCATCTACAATGATGCAGGTGAAATTACTTCGGGTGCCAGCGCGCTGACCCGTGTGGCCCAATCCTATGGCGTCATTCATGATCACTTTTCACCGGCGACCGAAACAACAAGTTTCAACAACCGGGTCGGGCAGGAACGAACCGGCACATCGCTGGACGCGCTGATCAATACCGACGCCGTGACAGCGACATCCACAATGACCGATGGCGAGGCGATTAGCTTTCTCTTTGAGACACTGGGTGTCTCAGAGCAAGATGACCGTAATTTATTCACGGCCTTTGGGAATGTGCGCGGCGCGACGAACATCGCAGATGTCGCGGGCCATTGGGCCCAAAACGAGCACAACCACCCCGATCATGAAGGTTTCTTTGGCGGCCATGGAAACATCTCGCGCGAGCAGCATGTCGGTGATCTTGTCAGCACGGCCCTTGTAGCGCGCGGGCGGGACACCTCCGCCATTGACGCCACCGTCGCAGAGACCACGCGCGATATTCGGGCTGGGCGGACCATTGATGCGCTGGTTGACGTTGCGCTGGTGGTCACGCTTGTACCCGAAGCGGCTGCGCTGTTCAGCTTCGAGACGGCCTTGGCCCGCGCGGGTGTTGACGCGACGGAACAGGAAACCGCCGGCCTACTGACACAGAGCGCCGAAAACATCGCCCAAAATGGCAAATTCGTCCCATTTTCTGAATTGCTGGAGGATGCCAGCAGTCCGTTCAGCGAAGCCTATGCCGACCGCATTGCGGCTGGCGCGCCCGCACAGCTCTATGGCTCGGACCTCGCCTTGGGGGGCGCTGTTGCGCGCGGTGCTTACGCCAGCAGCAGCCTTGGGGCCGTTGGAATCCCAGTCTACATGCAAAATGAACAAGGTCTCTGTGACCTGTCGGCGCCCGTGATTCCCGGCGATTTCAGCACGGATCACGCAGCGGGGCTGACGACCGGCGAACAAATTGATGCGATTCGTGCCGCACAAGACGTTGCGATCACCTATCTGAACGGCGGCCTTGACGTCGCAGTAGACGTTCTGGACAGCTATGCCTCCGACCACCATTCGGCGTTCGTTTCACAGGTCGTCAGCTTGTTGCGTGACCCGCTCAGAACAGCTGTCCACGATCAGCTTTTCGGCACGAACCCGACCCTCAAGGCCGATATCTCAGCGGCACTGAACAGCGGTGACATCGCCGGTGCCGTCGCCCTGCTTGAGGCCGACGGCAATGTCCGGCTGCAACGCGATATTCTCGTCGAGATTGATCAGCGCGATCCAGACGCAGTCATTTCGCTCTTGGCTGGCATGTCACCCGATGCGGCGGCGCAAATCATCATTCTTGATCAAAGCCTCCAACTGAACGATCCAACCACACCGGGGCTTGATACCTCAAATGGGCTGTTTGACAGCTTTATGGCGTTGAACGCGCAGAACCCCGCCGCCAGCCGTCAGATCATGACCGTCATCGCCAACACCGCCCCCGATATCGGCGCCCATTTGCTTTGGACGGCGGTGAAATTCTCTGACAACACGGGCGACAACGTCGCAGGTGCAGCAGGGCTGCTGCTGTCACTCTCGCCCACGGATGGCGCCCAAATGCTCGCTCGGGTCGATAAAATCGACATCGGGCTAACCACCGGCGGTTCCCGCCGTCTGGGCGCGACGCCATTGTCGGGCCGCATTGCAACCTCTGCGCTGGATCAGGGCGGCTCGCTCTTGCTGGTCGTCGGGCTGCTCGCCTTCTCTGACTTCCAAAGCCCAAGATCGACGCCGGAATACCTGCTGAGCTATGGCGACACAAACGACGCAGCCCAATTAAAAGTCAACGACATCACAGCGTTGCTGGATGATCCAGTCGAGGTTTTCACTGATTATAACGAAGCAATCGGCATATCCTTGTTCGAAAAACACGGCGCTGCGGCAGCGGCGGATGATATCATCGTGCATCAGGCTATGGTCGGCAATGCACCACCTTTTGCAGACCCGATTGTCGATCTTTTTGAGCGGTCCTCGGACAGTTTTGTCGGTGACGTCATGGACTTCGTGGCTGACAAATCTCCTGAAACTGCGGCGAATATCATCATTGACGCAATCGCCCCCGACAGTCCTTTTGGCAGCGACAGTGAAGCGACGCTGCTGGATTGGTTCAAAGAAATGGGGCCAGAGGATGCGGGCAAGGTGGCGCTCTGGTTCAATACCACCATCAAGACCCGGGCCGTTGACCAAGCCGGCGACTGGGAAGATACGGTTCGCACAACGTTCGATGCGACCATAAACGAGTATTTCAGCGATCAGTCGGTCGAGGAAGTCGCGGCGTTTCTTGGCGAGGTTTCACCTGAATCTGCCGCGCATTTCCTGAGCAAGCTCTACCCCGGCAAGTCAGCTGCGGTCATCGAAGAGATGCTGGCCGAAGGCAATGCCGCAAAGGCAGCCCTCATTCTCTCTGTAATCGCGAAAACGGCGCCGGCGTCCGTGATACAACTATTCACCGACATGACCTTCGCCGGTGCCGCAAAAGCCATCGAGGCCCTTGAGGTAGCAAACGCTCTGGACCCCGCAGTCGCGAGCCCAAAATCTATTCTTGACGGAATGACAGAAGGTGACGCTGCCGCAATTCTTTCCCACGTGGCACCGGACACCGCCGTCAATATCTTTAGCGAAACCGAAAGCGGCACCGACTACAACCGCATGTTCGGAATTCTGACGCTGATGGATAATGGCGCGTCAGCCAATGCTGTCACAGCTGCCGGTATCCCAGGCGGTGCAGCCGACGGGGCGCCAATCATTACAGGAGGTGAGGTCGACGAAGATTACTACGACGACATCAACAGGCCGGCATTCATCTTTAGGGGCGTGGACACCCCGGTCACGATCTACGGCGAACTGCTTGCTGACGGCGTCACGCCCGTCATCGTTGCCGATGTCTACAATCCCGAAAATGAGGACATAATCTCGCAGGGCTATCGCCGCCTTGCCGTCGGGTTTGATGGCGCAGATATGCATTTCGTGCCAGTTGACGCAAATAACAACATCATTGCTGGCTACATCGTCCGCTACGACGAATCGCTGGACGAATTTACCGCCGTCCGCACCCCGGAAAACTTCCCCGATACCCGAGTGGGTATTGATCAAGGTCACTTCATTCGTCTTGGCAGACCGAACCAGTCCACGGATTCATGGGAAGCCGAAAACAATGTGGTGGACTTTGACGGCGATGTGTCGAATCCGCTTGAACTGCCAGATTCGCTGCCAATTCAGGTCGATTGGACCCAATGGGATTTTGAGCCACCGGCACCGAATCCGCTTGGTGAAATTCGCAGACGTCTCGCCGATCGGGACCCCGCCAGCGCGACAGCAGAAGGTGCAAACTACCTGACATTCCTGGTCCACCACCTGCCCCCGGCAGAGGCAAATAACCTCTCCGCAACGGAAAGGATGGATATAGCCAGAATCGCATACACCTTTGACGCACAGATTTCTGGACCAGTCGCCCACATACTGGGGGCGCGCCCCCCAGAACACAGCCGGCCCTCCGGCAGAATTCCTTCTCAGGCGCTTCAAACCTTCGTTGATGCTCAAAATGAAGTCCTGATTGATCGGATTTATACACAATATGGTCCGACGCTGGCCCGCACGGATATGTCAGATCAAGAGATGCGCACGCTCTTGGAAGGCATAATGGCAATCGCCGCCGACGTGTATAATGTCCCGGTACCAACGATGGTATTCCCCTCAACCGGCACGGGCGCTCACTACAACCCGAACACAAATCAGATATCCATCAGCCCGCGGGCAATGCGCTTGTTCATGCGGGATCCGCTACAGGGTATGACTACCGTTGTGCATGAAATGACCCATGCTCAACAATTCTTCATGTTTGAAAACCGAGACACGAATATGAACCCCATTGGTAGTGCAGAGTCAGACATCGAAGTGATGTTCTGGCTGGGCACAAGGTTGCAGGGACTATACCCCGACGGATTTTCCTATAGCGAAATTCCCGGCGTGACGGGTTTGTACTATCGGTCGTGGCATGAAGGGCACGCATACTACGTCGAGGATCGGGTGAGCCTCGGCGTTGCACGGCGCTTGCAGGCAGACCACGGCGTTCGATACAATGTGGGTTTCAGGAATTCCGGTGGTGATACCGTCGTGCGCATGGTCATTCGGCTGCGGCCAGCGGAAGCACCAACGCCAGTAACAACGATACCCGCGCCCCCACCAGCGCCACCACAGGACACATCGGATCAGTTCAATCATCTCGACGATGACCAAGACGAACCTGATTCCGCAGCTCCAGAGCCATCGCCGTTTGCGACCCGCGAGGCCCTATATGGCGATCTGGAAACCCCGCCAGACGTGATCTCTGGTCGATTGGCGACAGTCACCAGTTTGCTCACCCCTCTGGTGGCCGATATCGAGGCCGGAACAGAAACATCTGATGCCGTCAGGCGTTTGCTCTACGTCGTCGATCATCTGGATGATGACGAAGCGAAATTACTCACCGGCGAGCAGCGGTCCCAAATCCTGCGGCTGACCACACGACAAAGGTTGCCGATGACGGAACGGACGTCTGAAATTCTGGCGACCCGTGCAGCCACCCCCGAAGCTTCGAACCTGCCGACAGCCGCGGTTCAGGCCGAAGTAGACCAGCACATTGATATCATTTTCGAAGGGCTACCCCAAGAACTGCTGGAACGTCTCCGCGCGACCGATATCACCCAAGAGGAGGCTAAGCAGATCGTCGCCGAGATTTTCGAGATCGTCAAAGGCATATATGGTTTAGACGAAGATATCACATTGGATTACGACGTAACGCCAGAGGTTTCGGGCGGCGCCTTCAATCGCGCCGGAAACGATGGGGCAGGCACGCTTGAAATTGATCCTGAAGCCTTGGAACAGATCATGGCTGATCCACTTGAGGCCCTGAACTTGGTGGTTCACGAGCTTACACATGCCTACCAATACAGTCTGATTGCAGAATATGCTCAGCTACCATCAGGCGGGTGGGAAAGCGATCTTGCCCGTGCGGTCGCGACCAGCAGCAACTTCTGGGACGGCAGCTCCGCTGGCAACGCCGACAATCCGCTCGCAGACGGTGGGTCCATCTACCATCGGCTGTGGCACGAAGGGCATGCGTTCTACGTCGGCGACTCAGTACAGGATCGGGCGATCGCATTCCTCAATCAGGATGAAAATACGGACATTGAATCGGGGTATACGACCGACGCAGAGACTGGCGAATACCGTCTCTATTCCCATCAAAGATTCGAGGAGGAAATAATAGAGGATGGATCAGACAGCGCGTATGAAGAAGAAGTGATAGAGGATGAATCAGAGACCGAATATGATGAAATATCAGTGCCGGACGACGAGAATACGTAGGTCATATTTTGCTGAGGCAGCAATTTCTGACCAGTCCATATCCATCTGTACCGTGCGCGGCAGCGTCGGGGTCAAGGCACAATTTGCGGCCCCGTTACTGCTGCACCCCCGCAGGTCGCTACCACATGGTGTCTTTTGCCCGCGCAGCCCAGCCAGCGTCATAAGTGCCGCCGTCAAAACCCGCTTCCTGCTCGGCCAATATCGCGCCGACACTGGGCAAACCCGCACTTTCATCGCCTGCCGCCCACGTCCGGGCCCGCAGCAACGCGCGCGCGCACTGGCTGTACACTTCGGCAATCGTGATCACCACGACGCTGCGCGGCTGGTGGCCGTTTTGATCAAACCGCGCCAATAGATCGGGCGCAACCGACACAACCGCCACGCCATTGACCCGCACCACATTATTTGACCCCGGCACCAGAAACATCAGACTGATCCGCCCGTCAGTCACGATATTGCGCAGGGTATCAATCCGGTTATTGCCGCGCCAATCGGGCAATAGTAGCGTTTTGGCATCCAATGCCTGCACCACCGGGCCATCGTCCCCGCGTGGGCTGCCGTCCGTCCCATCGGCCCCGACGGTCGAAACAACGCAGAACCGCGACCGCATGATCCAGTCTGCGTAAAGCGGCGTCAGCCGATCTGCCACCTTGATCAGCGATGCGTGCCCCGGCGCACCATAAAGTGCCTCCAGCCCGGCCACATCCCCGATCACATGCTCATCCATCAAAGCCGGCTTCCTTGTTCAACCGATCCGAGGCACCTTCGATTTCGGCCTCCAGCTTTGCCATGAATACGTTCACCTCCAGACCGGGCGCGATCCGGGGCAAAAACTCAAAAACCGCCGTGCCCGGCTTGCGATATATCCCACGCTTGGGCCACAACACGCCAACATTGGTGGCCACCGGAACCACCGGCTGACCCAGTTCGCGATACAGCAAGCCAGTGCCGATCTTATAGGGTTTTTTCACACCCGGCGCGATGCGTGTGCCCTGCGGATAGATGATCAACTGACCGGGCAGTGCGCGCCCTGCCTGCACATCTGCCAGCATCTTTTTGATGGCCTGACCGCGCTTGCCGCGATCCACCGGAATACAACCGATCCGCAACCCGAACTGACCGATAACCGGCGCATATTTCAGGATACTTTTCATGATGAACTTGCCGCGCGGGATCGCACCGTAGATCATCAGCACATCCATGAACGACTGGTGCTTGGCCGCGACCATCACCTCATCGGTCGGCGGCTCACCGCGGATTTCGCTTTTCAACCCGATCATCCATGACGCGGTCCAGCGAATCCACCGGCAATAGGCGTGACAGCCAGCAATCGCGCCCTCGCGCGACATGATCGCAGCAGGCATATACAGCACCCCGACCACCAACATCGCAAGATACATCTGCGCGTTAAAAACAAGCGACCGCAGCCATTGGATTGCATAACTCATGTCTGTTCCCTCAATCGGCGCAGCGCCGCCGCCCTTGTCGCAAAGAAAGCCACGATAGCGGCCAGCGGCGGAATGACCAGCGGCCCGATCCAGCCGGCCCCGGCAAACCCAAGCCCCGTCAGGAACCCACCGGCCACATCGCCACGCGGCAACAGTAAGACCGCGCCAACCCCCAAAACGGCCCCCGCAACCGCACCGCCGCCCGCCCGCAGGGTAAAGCGGCGGACAAACGCGCGGGCAATATAGATGTCGCGCGCGCCGACCAGCCGCAGCACCCGGATCACCTGCTCGTTCGCGGCAAGCGCGGCATGGGCGGCCAAGGTAATCATCGCCGCCATCCCTGCGCCAATCGCCACGATCACAACCCAACCCATCAGCCGCAACCGCCCCGCAGCCGCAACCAAAGGCGCACGCCACCGGGTATGATCATCCAGCACGGCACCCGGCACCTCTGCCGCCAATCGCGCAGCAAGCCCCGCTTGGTCATAACCGTCACTGTCGGCGATGATTTCAACCAATTGCGGAATCGGCAGGCTGTCCAACGGCAGATCAGGGCCGAACCACGGCTCCAGCAGGGCCTGTTGCTCGGCCGGGGTCAGCGCACGGGCCATGGCGACGCCCGGCGTCGTTTCCAACACATTCATCGCAGCCCGCAGTTGCGCATCCGCCTGATCGGGCGACGCGGGCAGGCGCAGCGTTGATGCCTGCGCCAATTCCTCCGCCCAGCGGTCTGCGACCCGGCCCGCCGCCAATGACAACGCCAAGGCAAGAACCGCCAGAAACGCCATCACACCCGCCACAAACACCGTCAACTGCGCGGTCATGCCCGTGGGCGGCACTGCGCGATCCGCCTGTGGATCACCCACGATCAGGTCCAGAAACACCTTCACAGTTCGGCCCCCGCCTGCATCAATGCGCCATCCTTTAGGCGCAACACGCGGGCGTTCACGTCTGATTTCAACGACCGGATCATCATCATATCGTGGGTCGCGATCAACACGGTCTTGCCCATGCGGTTCAGTTCGACAAGCAGGGTCAGCAACCGCTGTGACATCTCCCAATCCACGTTGCCTGTGGGTTCATCTGCGATAATCACCTCGGGCGACATGATAACCGCCCGCGCCAGCGCCGCGCGCTGCCGCTCGCCCCCCGACAATTCGGGGGGGCGCTGCGCGGCCTGCGCGCCCAAGCCCACCCAATGCAGCAATTCCTCCAAATCGCCTGTGGCCTCGGCGCCGCGCCCTGCCACCGTCAGCGGCAATGCAATATTTTCCGAGATCGAAAGATGGTCCAGAAACTGACAGTCCTGATGCACGACCCCAATGCGTCGGCGGGTCATTGCCACCCCATCGCGGTCCAACTCGGCTGCATCCTGCCCAAAAAGGCGGACTTGCCCGGTCGCTGCGCGCAAATCAGCATAGCACAACCGCAAAAGCGTGGTCTTGCCAGCACCCGATGGGCCCGTCAAAAAATGAAACGATCCGGGCGCAAGTACCAGTGACAACTGGGAAAATAACGTATGATCACCATAGCCGTATGACACATTGTCCAGTTCGATCACGGAAAATTCCTTTGGCTGACCCTGCCGTTCTGCCCAAATCTGCAACAGGTTTCAATGATCTGCATACCCGACCGCACGCAAATCCTTTGCGTTTGCCGCTTTGATTGTTAGATTGCACAGGGTTAACACAATAAAAACTGTAGGTTGACGGGCACAAGGATAACGAAAATGCGGCTGATTTGCCCCAATTGTAATGCACAATACGACGTTGCTGATGATGTCATCCCCGAAGGCGGACGTGATGTACAATGCTCAAGTTGTACGCACACGTGGTTTCAGACCGAAAAGCCCACTGTGGCGGGTCGATCATTCAAACCTTCGGCCAACAAGGCCGCACCGGCTGCGGCCCCGGACAGCCCGCCAACGCGCCAGCCGCTTGATTCGTCCATCTCCGATATCCTGCGTGAAGAGGCCGCGCGCGAACATGACGTGTCCCCTACCCCTGAAACACCCCCCGCCGCCGCAACGCAGCCCAAATCTAACACGGACCGCGCCGATGAAACCCGCCGCCGGATCGCCCAGATGACCGAAGAGTCCGGCAATTCCCGCGCCGACATTGCCGCTGGCGCCACCGGTGCCGTTGATAATGCGCGCACCGTGCCAAGCATGGATGAAATCAACGCCAGCCTGCGCGCCCGCGCTCAGGCCAGCGACACGTCAGGTCTGACCGAAGACGAAAAGCACGAAGCGACACAAAGACGCGGCTTTCGGCGCGGGTTCTTCTTTGTGCTGGTGCTGATCGGCGTGCTGATCACACCCTACATCTTTGCGCCACAGATCATGGAAACCCTGCCGCAATCGCGCGATATCATGACCAGCTATGTGAACACCGTCGATCAGATGCGCCAGCAACTCAACGACCAGTTCAACGCAGTGCGGGGAATGGCCGATGATATGGAAGCCCCTGCCGCAACGGACGGACCTGCAGCCAACTAGCCCACGATCGGCGGCCATACCAAGAGGGGTGCGTGCAGTTATGTGCCCCTCGACTCTAGAACTGGTCCAACAACCGGCGCAAATAGTCCCGTTCGACCTCGGGCCTTGCCTGTTCTGCCGACCGGCGCCGGATTTCATCAAGCAGTTCCTCCGCGCGGCGGTTCACATCCTCACCGCCCAGCAATTCCTGATCGCTGCCCATCGTGCCGGTATTGCCGACCTGCCGACCCAGCGGATCACGCTGCCCCGGTACGGGACGCCCGGCGGCATCGCCCTGCTGTGATCCTTGCCCCGGCTCAGACTGGTTCTCGGCCAAAGCCTGTCCCATCTCGCGCATCCCGTTACGCAAGGCGTCCATGGCTTCGGCCTGCTGGTCAATCGCCTCGGCAAGGTCGCCGTTACGCAGCGCCTGTTCGGCACCGTCCATCGCACCTTCGGCCCGCTCCAGCGATTGGCGCGCAATGTCGCCCGCCTCACCGTCAAGGCTTGGCAATCCGTCGCGCTGGCGCTGCAATTCATCGCGCAAGGCCTGCTGCCGTTCGGCCAAGCTGCGCTGGTCATCGCCTTCGCCACCGGCGCCACTATCGCTTTGCTGGCCGTTCTGGCCATCCTGCCCAACGCCCTGACCCTGCCCCTGCTGGCCGTCCTGACCAGGTTGGTTGCCGCTTTGGCCCTGCTGGCCCGGCTGATTTTCTCCGGGTTCCGCGCCTTGCTGGTCTTGCTGGCCTTGGCCGGGGTTGAACTGCTCTTGCAGGTCGCGAAACGCATCGTCCGACAGGTCCTGCTGATCGCGCAATGTCTCGGCCAGATCCTGCATTGATCGCTGGCCTGGGCTTTGCTGGCCATCGCCGCCTTCGCCCTGCGTCACGCGCATATTCTCCATCAACTGGTTCAGCTGTTCCATCAGTTCTTGCGCCTCGGCCATCCGGCCTTCCTGCATCAGCTCTTCGATTCGATCCATCAACGCCTGTAACTCATCCATGCTCATGCTGGTCGTGTTCTGACTGTTGTCAGCCTGATCAGTCCCATCCGATGGCTCGGCCTGCTCGGCCAGCATCCGCACGTAATCATCGGTCGCCTCGCGTAATTCCTGCATCAGCTCCGCGATTTCCTCGTCCGAGGCACCGTCGCGCATCGCCTCGGCAAGACGCTCTTGTGCGCGCTCAAGCCGCTCTCTTGCATCGGCCAAACGCCCATCTTCCAGTTGGATCGCCAGATCCCACAGCGCCTGTACAACCTCGGCCTGTCCTTCATCATCCATGCCGAATTCCGCCATCGCGTCCAGACGGCGTACAATTGTGCGCAGCCGCAGATACGTTGTCTCGTTCGAAAACAGCCCTTCGGGCCGGTGCGAAATCGCCCGCAAAATCTGATCCACCCGGCGCGCATTCGCCTTGGACCACATCAGATCACGACGTTGTTCAATCACCGCCTTGGCAAACGGTTCGAAAAACCGCCGCCCCGGCAGGATCAGCGGCTCGGGCGGGGTCACTGCCCTCTGCCCGGCAGCATCGGCCACCTGCAATTGCAACGTCACCGGCAGGTTGGCCAGCGGATGCTCACTCAGGTTTTCGATCAGGAATTCGTCGAAATCGGCCCGGTCGCCGGTGAACGGCATCGGCAGATCCAAAACCAACAGGTCCATCGGATCGGGATCAACAACCAACCCATGCCGCCGGTCAACCGCCCCTAGATCAAGCATAATCGTCGCCGTGCCAGCTTCTACGCCATAGTCATCCATCGCTGAAAACGGCTGCGACAACTCGCCCATCGCGTCGGCGTCGACCGGGCCGGTCAATTCGACATAGGGCGGCGCGTCCGCGATTGCGGTCACCTCCCAGTTGCTGCCATTTTCACCGTCAATCGACAGAACACCCGACCGGGTCACGACAAAGCTTTGCTGGGCGTCAGACGCCGCCCCCAAGTCGGCCAAACGGCCCGACACGGTCTCGGCCACAGTCAACGCACCTACCTGACCATAAAGCCGCAGGGTCAGCTTGCTGCCTGCCGCCACACGCAGCGGGCCGGCAGGCACATCATTCAGATAAATCGACGGTTTGCCGGTATAGGCTGGCGGCTCGACCCAACCTTCCCAAACCGGGCCGGTGGCCAGCGTGGCATCGCCGCCGGTCATGATGTCCCCAACGGACCCCACCCGCAAAAGCGACCCAAACAGCAACGCCGTCACGAAAAACAAAAGCGCGATGAACCGCAGCCCATAGGGGTCACGATCCGCAATCCTCAGATCCGGCTCGACGGCGCGCGCCGCGTGGGTGCGTTCGGCCATCCGCGCCATATGCGCACGCCAAACGGCCTCGGACGCGGCATCACCGCTGCCAATGGCCTGCGTGTCTGCAATTGCAGCAATCGGTCGCCCCGGCAGCGCGGCATCCACCCGCGCTACGGCCTCTGCTTGGGTCGGCATATGGAAACGGCGCAGCCCCCAAACCAGTGCCGCCACCATCGCCATGCCCGACAAAACCACCCCGGCCCAAAACACCTCAAGCGGTAGGGTGTCGTGCCAGCCCATCATCAGCGGGGCCAAGATCACAAATGCAACGGTCCACAGCGGCCAAAACGCCCGCACCGCGCGCTCCGCCACCATGCCCGCGCGCGTTGCAGCGACAGGCAGGCGCAGATGGCGCATTTGATCCGGCAGGTCGTTCAGCGGGACTCTCCTCGTCATGTGGCGATGTCTGCCACTATGGCAGCCTAACGCGCGCAATCACGACTTCATAGGTAGTGCACCTGCGGATAACTGCAAATTGATTACGCGCAGCCCCGGCTAAAGTGCGCGCACGGTGTGCCGGTCCGGCGTGTAGACGATACGGGTCCGGAAATACAGATAAAGCGGCAATCCACAGCTTAATCCGATGCCAAATGTCGCCGGAATAGCCAGCAAAGCCAACCAATTCTTACTTTTGCTGACTTCCGTGATGATCCAAAGCGTCAAAACAACAGCCGCAATCGTCAAATCCCAGGTCAGCCCGCTTGTCGCGGCATTCACATGCCAGGCATCCACCATTTTCATGATGTCCCAACCTTCGGCCTGAAACCACGTCATAAAATAATACATCGGATGAATCGTGCCCCACAGGGCCAGCAGCAAATAGACCGGACGCATCATAGCCCCACCGCGACGGAAACCGGGCCATTGCTGGCACCAAGGTTTGCACTTGGGCTGACACCGCCGGTCCCGATGCTGATACCCACGTTGGCACTTGGGCGCCACGGGGCACCATCGGCGCCACACCCGGCCACTGCGGCCACCACAATGATCAAAGCGATCCGTTTCATTTCAAAACCTCTCTCCAGGCAGCGATTTGCACACGGACCTGCGCCGGTGCCGTTCCACCAAAGCTTGTGCGCGATGCGACCGAATTTTCAACCCCCAATACGTCAAACACATCTGTCCTGATGCCCGCATGCACGGCCTGCATGTCGTCCAGCGTCAGATCAGGCAGGTCACAGCCCTTGCCCTCGGCCACGGCAACCAGCGACCCGGTCACATGGTGCGCCTCTCGGAACGGCAGCCCCAACTCGCGGACCAGCCAATCGGCCAGATCGGTCGCGGTCGAAAACCCGGTTGCGGCGGCGATTTTCAGACTGTCGCGGTTGGCGGTCATATCACCGACCATCCCCGTCATAGCCGCCAAGGCCAGCATCAGACTGTCCGCGGCATCAAACGTCTGTTCTTTGTCTTCCTGCATGTCCTTGGAATAGGCCAGCGGCAGCCCCTTCATCACGGTCATCAATGCAACATTCGCGCCGAAAATCCGGCCAATCTTGGCACGGATCAGTTCGGCGGCATCGGGATTACGCTTTTGCGGCATGATCGACGACCCGGTCGACCATTTGTCCGACATCTTCACAAACCGGAACTGGGCAGACGACCAAATCACCAGCTCTTCGGCCATGCGCGACAGGTGCATCGCGCAAATACTGCTGGCCGCCAGAAACTCGAGCGCGAAATCGCGGTCGCTGACGGCATCCAGCGAATTGGCCATGGGCCGGTCAAAGCCCAACGCCTGCGCCGTCATTTCCCGGTCAATCGGGAATGACGTGCCGGCCAACGCGGCCGCACCCAGCGGCGATGCGTTCATCCGTGCGCGTGCGTCGGCGAAACGCGACCGGTCGCGCGCGAACATCTCGACATAGGCCATCATGTGGTGGCCCCACGTGACGGGCTGCGCCACCTGCAAATGGGTGAACCCCGGCATGACCCAATCCGCCCCGGCCTCTGCCTGCCCCAGCAATGCGTGCTGCAACGCGGCCAACGCCTGATCCGCGTGATCACATTGGTCGCGGACCCACAGGCGGAAATCGACAGCGACCTGATCATTGCGCGACCGCGCCGTGTGCAGCCGACCCGCCGCATCACCGATCAGATCACGCAAGCGCGCCTCGACATTCATGTGAATGTCTTCCAAAGCGGTCGAAAACGGGAATTTCCCCGTTTCAATCTCTGACAATACAGTGAGCAGGCCTTCCCCAATCGCCTTTGCATCACTATCGCTAATGATGCCGGTCGCCGCCAACATGGCGGCATGGGCCCGTGAACCTGCGATGTCTTGTGGCGCAAGGCGGCGGTCAAACCCGATCGAGGCATTGATTGCCTCCATGATCGCGTCTGGTCCGGCGGCGAAACGCCCGCCCCACATCGTGTTTGCGGTCTTGGTCATAAAGGATACGCCTATGCGGAAGTTAAAGTCAGCCCTGCTTTATACGGCACTCGCCCTCGTTGCAAATGCAGGCTTTGCCGATACGGCCACAATCGCAGACCTGCGGACCGGCGATATGCGCAAGCTGAACCTCCATAGCACGCCCATAGCCAGCTCTGATATCCCGTTTACCGGCGAGGACGGTCGCGAAATGACCCTCGCAGACTACCGGGGACAATATGTCGTTGTGAATTTCTGGGCCACGTGGTGTGCGCCCTGCCGCAAGGAAATGCCCCATCTTTCCGCCCTCCAGACCGCGTTGGGTGGTGATGACCTGCAGGTCGTGACAATCGCAACCGGCCGCAATCCACGCCCCGCGATGGAACGGTTTCTTGCGGAAATCAACGTCGACAATCTGCCCTTGCACACCGACGCGCGGCAATCGCTGGCCCGCAGCCTTGGCGTGCTGGGCCTGCCGGTGACAATCATCCTCGACCGCGAAGGCCACGAAATCGGGCGTTTGCAAGGCGATGCCGATTGGTCCAGCGACAGTGCGTTGGCCATCATGGCGGCATTGATCGAACCACCCAAGTGATGCACATCGCCTTTCTGCACACCGCCGACGCCCATGTTGCCACGTTCGATGCGTTGCTCGCGGCACAGGCCGCCGCCATCCGCGTGACACATCGGGTCCGTCCCGATCTTCTGGACCGCGCGCGGGCCGATGGGCTGGACACCGTCAGGGACGAAACCCTGCGCGAACTCACCGCATTGTCCGGTGCCGATGCGGTCGTCTGTACCTGTTCCACACTTGGCCCGATCGCTGATGCGGCGGCGACCGACGCGCCTCACGTCTTGCGTATCGACCGCCCCCTGATGCAGGCCGGCTGCGCGAACGGTCCCAACATCGCTGTCGCTATCTGCCTTGCAAGCACCCGCAACGCGACGCTGGCCCTGCTGCACGATTGCGCCACGCAGCCGATCACCCCGCAGATCATCATGTGCGCCGACGCATGGCCCTGGTTCGAGGCGGGGAATATGGCTGGCTTTGCGGCAAGCATCGCCGACACCATCAATGCCGCGCTGATCAAGGACACCACTTGCGTCATTCTGGCCCAGGCATCCATGGCCGTTGCAGCACCCCTGTTGCAGCATACCGGGCTGCCTGTGCTGTCATCACCCGCTTTGGCCACCGAACGCGCCATCTCCGTCGCCCGGCAAAGACGGCTTAAGCCCGCCCCGATGTCGCCGACAACAATAGCGGGTTGATCCCCAGCACCTTCAGCGCGGCCGTCCATTTATGTTCATCCGCCCGGCCAAACAGGATCTCGTCGCGCGGTTCGCAGACAAGCCAGCCGTTCTGTGCAATCTCCCGCTCCAACTGCCCCGGCCCCCAACCGGCATAGCCAAGCGCCAGCATAGAGGCCCTTGGCCCTTTGCCACGTGCGATATCCTCAAGAACATCCAGCGTGGCCGTCATGCCAATCGCATCATCCACCTGCAGCGTGCCAGCCTCGGACCGATAGTCGATAGAATGCAACACAAAGCCACGGGCATGATCAACCGGCCCGCCAAAATGCACCCGGATATCACGGACGGTCGGGGACTTATCAATGCCAAGCTGACCCAGCAGGTCCGAAAACTGGACATCGCGCTGCGGTTTGTTCACAATCAATCCCATGCCGCCATCGTCAGAATGGGCACACATATAAACGACACTGCGCGCAAAACGCGGGTCCCCCATATTGGGCATCGCAATCAGCAATTTGCCGACAAGGTTCGTATCTTCTGTTTCCATATCCACAAGATGTGCCCGCATTGCCCCTGACGCAAGGGGCAACCAGACGCAGGCTCGCCCAAATGTGACTTCCCATTACAGCGCCGATGCATAAATAACGGGTCATGATAAAAACCTTACGCGCCGCGCTTGTCCTGCTTGCCGTTCCAACGACAATCGTCGCGGGCCCGCTTGATGAAATTGCCAAAATCGAGGTCCTGCCGGGCTGGCGCACCGCGTCCGGCGACCATATGGCCGGGCTGCGCATCACGCTGGCGCCGGGGTGGAAAACCTATTGGCGCGCGCCCGGCGATGCAGGCATCCCGCCGCAGTTTTCGTTTGACGGCTCCAGCAATATCAGCATGGTCACGCAGCACTGGCCGATCCCAGTGGTGTTTGACCAAAATGGCATGCGTTCAATCGGGTATCACGACAGCGTGGTCTTTCCGATCACAGTCGCAACGACCGATCCTCAGACGTCAACGCAGATCAGCGGCCAAATCGACATCGGCGTCTGCGAGGAAATCTGCATCCCCGTCACCCTGACCTTCGACGCCACGCTGCCGGTCACCGGGACCCGCGACAGCGCGATTACCGCCGCACTGATCAGCCGGCCCTTGACCCAGGTCGAAGCGCAGGTCGGCACCGTCACCTGCACCATCGCCCCGATCAGCGACGGGTTGCGCGTGACCGCCACAGTGGACGTCGCCACGACCGGCCCGTCCGAGGTTGTCATCGTCGAAGCCGGTGATGCAAATATCTGGGTGTCAGAGGCCGACGTGACCCGGAACGGCCGCCAGTTACGCGCGACCGTCGATATGGTCCACACCAGCGGCACCGCTTTTTCGCTCGACCGGTCCGCGGTGCGCATCACCGTGCTGGGCCGCGATCATGCGATCGACATCCAAGGCTGCACCGCGGGCTAAACCTTGCGCCGTAGGCCCAAAGCAAGCATCGCGCCAGCATAAACCGTCAGCAGCCAAACCATCAGCCCGGCCACAAACCCCGCCATCGCCGCGCCGATCCCCCCGTTCAGCAACGGCAACACAGCCGCCACAGGCCCCCAAGGTGCCCCGGTGATCAAGACAGGCGCAACAAGTGCTGCGAACAAGGCAACAGCCCCCAACGCACCCAATCCAGCCGGGGCAAACATCGCCAAACGTCGGCCACCCAACGCGCGTTTGGCCGATTGCACCTGCCGATACACATCGGCCTGCATCGCCATCAGCGACGGCACGATCAGCAGCACCAATATCATGCCGAAACCCAGACCAAACACCAGCGTGACCACCGTCGGCTTTAGAAACTCTGCCTGATTGGACCGCTCATAAAGAAGCGGCGCAAGGCCCAGTACCGTCGTCATCGTGGTCAGCATCACAGGGCGCAAACGATCCGCTGCGCCATCAATAATCGCAGGCACCAGCCCGCGATCAGCGGCATATTCATCCACCGTCGTGACCAGCACGATACTGTCGTTGATGATAATCCCGACCATCCCGATCAGACCGACGACCGTGAACATACTCATCGGAATACCCCACAGGTTATGGCCGTAAATGGTGCCAACCAGACCAAAGGGAATAATCGCCATCACCACCAGAGGGCGGGTCCAGCTACTGAAAACCCATGCCAAGGTCAGGTAAATCCCCAACAAAACCAGAACCAGCCCATTCAAGGCATCGCTTAGGAACTGGTTCTCTTGCTCGCTCAGCCCCGACAGCTTTGTTTCAATGCCAAAGTTGCTCTCGATCCGGGGCAGAATATCATCGTTGATAATCTTCTGAATTTCGGTCGCGCGCTCGGCGTTGTCATCATCCAGATCGCCAATCACGGAAATCAGCTGAATCCCATTTTCGCGCTGCACCGTCGAAAAACCGGTCCGGCTTTGCACCGTGACCACATCGGCCAGTGGGACATAAACGCCATCGGGCGTCCTGATCTGGGTGCGGTCCAGAAAATCGGCCGACAATTCGCCATCAGGCAATTCCACCCGGATCGTAGCCGAGCGCGCACCCTCGGGATAGCTCGCCGCCTCGATCCCGCCCAACCGGTTGCGCAATACACGTCCCAGCCCGTCAATACTCAGCCCCAGCGCCTGCCCCTGCGGCGTGAGTTCAAGGATCAGTTCTTCTTTGTCATATGACAGCGTGTCCTCAAGTCCCGAAATTTCGGAGTATTGGATCAGTTCAGTCTTCAACGCCTCTGCCGCCGCCTTTAGCGTATCGCTATCGGCGCCGAACATCTGGATATCCAGACTGTCACCACCGGGACCAGACCCCCAACTGCGGAAACTGACCGTCTCGGCCATCGGGTGCTGCTGCACGCTTTCCTGCAATTCGGTGACAAAGGCCGCGCTGGAATAGGGGCGGCTGTCGGCGTCAATCAGCTCGATCGTGATCGACCCCAACTGATCCGCATCCTTGGTTTCCGACCCCGCAATCGCGCGGCCCGAATTCCCACCGACCTCGGCCACGACGAACTTGAGCGGGCTTACGCCATATTCGTCCGCATACTTTGCACCCAGCGCCCCGGTCGCGCGCTGCATCTCGCGCATCATCGCAATCGTATCGTCGCGCGTCGCACCCGGCAGCATCGCAAAGTTGCCGGTCACCTGCGCCTGCTCGGGTGAATTAAAGAACCGCCAACTGACATCGCCCTTGATGACCAGCGACACCTGACTGGCCAGCGCCAGCAACGCCAGCGCAAACACCGGATAGCGCGCCGCGATCACACCTGCCATGAACGGACGGAATAGCGTTTCACGCACCCAGTCAAAGCCACGGTTCACGACACGCGATGGCATATCGTACCAATGCTCCTTGGCCGAATGGGCGATCGCATGGCTCAGGTGGTTGGGCAAGATCAGAAAACATTCAACCAGACTGGCGGCCAAGACCACAATCACCGTAAACGGAATATCCGCGATAAGATCGCCAAAGCGCCCGCCAATAATCACCAGCCCGAAAAACGCAATGATCGTCGTGGTCGTTGCCGAAAAAACCGGGCTAAACATCCGTTTCGCAGCGTTTTCAGCGGCCTCGACCGGGCCTTCGCCCAATTGTCTGACCCGGTAATCGGCGTGTTCACCCACCACAATCGCATCGTCCACCACGATACCCAAGGTAATGATCAGCGCAAAAAGCGAGATCATGTTGATCGTGATGCCCACCGCATACATCAACGCAATCGCGGCCAGCATCGCCACAGGAATACCGGCCGCCACCCAGAATGCCGTCCGCGCGTTCAAAAACAAGAACAGCAATGCCACGACCAGCAAAAGCCCGGTCAAACCGTTATCCAGCAGAATATCCAAACGCCCGGTAATCAGCTCTGCGCGGCCATTTGTCAGGGCAATCGACACGCCCGATGGCAATGACGCCGTCAATTCATCGGCCACCTCTTCGACGGTACGCTGCATGCCAATTGCATCACCCTGCGCCGACCGCTGCACCCGGATTTTGATCGCCGGATCATCGCCCACGAAATATGCGCGGTCCCGGTCGGTGCCTTCCACCCTGATATCAGCCACATCCGCAATGGTCAGCTTGGACCCGTCAGGGTGCGACCGCAGCACGATCGCGCCAATGTCCTCGGCACTTCGCTTGGCCACGCCGGTCCGGACACGGGCGTTCGCGGACACGTCACCAGCCGGCGCGGCAGCCGCCTCTTCGGCGATCCGCTGGGCGATCTCGGACATGCCAATATCGTGCTCAATCAGCGACAGCGACGGCACCTCGACAATCGTGGACGGCGCCGCAACGCCTTGGATAATCACGCTGGTCACACCTTCGGCAAACAGCCGGATCGCCATTTCATCGGCAAAACGGCCCAGCTGATCGACCCCGACAGGGCCGGTGATCACCACATCCGTCACCCGATCCGACCAGCCGCCCCGGCGCACATTGGGATCTTCTGCATCTTCGGGCAGGTTACTGGTGCTATCAACGGCCAGCTGCACGTCCTCGGCCGCACGGTCAATGTCATACCCCGGCTCAAACTCCAGCTGGATCGACGCGCGTCCTTCGTTGGATCGCGATGACGAAGACGTCACGCCCTCAACCCCCAGCAACACAGGCTCCAACACCTGCACAATGGCCGCATCCACATCTTCGGCGCCGGCCCCCTGCCACGTCACCGAAACCGTCAGATCATCCACTACGACATCGGGAAAAAACTGTGCGCGCATATTGGGATATGCAAACAACCCCGAGGTAATCATCAGCACCAACAGCAGATTTGCCGCCGTGCCATGGCGGGTAAAATACGACAGGATACCCCCGGCCCGTGCGCTTAGCTTGTCACCACCGGTTGCCATCAGCTGCCCATCCGGCTTTCCAGCCTCTCCACCGTTTCAGACGAAACCTGTTCGGCCTCAAGCTGGCCAATTATCCGGGCCTTCACCTCATCGGGCATGCGGCTTTCGGTGACAAAGCTCATCAGCTTCTCGCGCCGCTCCGCATCCAGCGTGATCATCGCGGGACCTGTCGGTTCCTCGACCACACCGGGACGGATCGGGCGCACCTTGATCCCCGCGCCCAGCAATGGCGACCGCTCGGCAACAATCGTCGCTCCCGCCAAATCGCCAATGCCGATAATCACATCATCGCCCTGACGGCGCAGCAATGTCACCGCACCACTTTCCAGCCGGTCATCGTCACCCACGACAAGAACGGTTTGATCCGCCGCCACGGCCGTCGCCGGCACCAATGCCACGTTTTCCAGCGCCGGTTCCGCAATGCTGACGGTCACAAAATCACCGGGACGAAACCCCGGCGATGCCTCCAGCCGTGCAAACAGTAACCGACCTGTCTGCCCCGCACCCACGGTCGCCCCCTCGCGGGTAATCTGGCCCGTGGCGTGCAGGTTTACGCCCGACACATCCAACGCCACCCGCACCGGCGCTGTGATCAACGTCCCATTGCCATCCAAAAGCCGGGCATATTGCGATGTGGACACCCGAAACGCGACCTCTAGCCGGGTGGGATCAACCAATTGCGCAAAGCGTTCATTTGCGGCGACCCGACCACCAAGGCTGATCGTGACATCAGCCAAAGTCCCATCAAAAGCTGCGAAAACCTCCGTATTCGCGACCTCGCGCTCGGCCTCGGCGACGCTGATGCGGGCGCGGGCAAGGCGGGTCATGGCCTGATCAATCCGTGCCTCGGCAGACGCCAGCGATTGCCTGCGGTTCAAAACCGATGCCTGCGCGCTGGACGCGGCCAGTGCTGCGTTTTCAACTGCGGCGGTCGTGCCCACACCACGGGTCTGCAAATCGCGGGCACGGACCAGCGCCTGTTCTTGCAGGCTGGCCTGCGCCTGCGCGCCCGTCAGCTCATCGCGGGCCAAGATCAGCGCACGTTCCGCATCGCGCAGCTCGGCCTGAGCATCCTGTAGGTCCGCACGCACACGGTCCAACGCCGCCTGCGCCTCGACCGGGTCGATACGCAGCAGACGCTGGCCCGCAGTCACGGTGCCCCCTTCGATCAACGCATCGCTCGCCTCAAGAACCGTGCCACCCGTCGCACTGCGCAAATCAAGCGTGCGCTGGCTACGCAATTCGCCGAAAACCGTCAACTCGGGCGTGATCGTCACCGGCACTATCGTCACAACATTCACTGCAAACACACGTTCGCGCTGCGGGAAACTGCGGGGTTCTTCGTTCATCCGGGCGACAACGGCACCGCGCACCAAAATCCCGGCCCATGCGATAATCGCAAGGGTCACTGCCAACAGAAAGATGCCCATCAGGCTACGACGCAGAAAACGCATTATTCAGGTATCCTTGATCAACTTCACACAGATAGGCCCCGCAGGCCTGTCCGTCCAGTTTCACGCAGTAACATGTTACTTACGGCGCAGATGTTCGTCCAATCGCGGCATGATCTCCACAAAATTGCAGGGCCGGTGCCGATAATCGAGCTGTCTGCCCAAAATTTCATCCCACGCATCCTTGCACGCACCCGGACTGCCCGGCAGCGCAAACAAATACGTGCCCTGCGCGACACCCGCCGTTGCCCGGCTTTGCACAGCGCTGGTGCCGATCTTTTTCATGCTGACGATGGTGAAGACCGTGCCAAAGGCATCAATTTCCTTTTCATACACATCCCGGTGCGCCTCGACGGTGACATCGCGCCCGGTCAGGCCCGTCCCCCCGGTGGAAATCACAACGTCAATGCCGTCATCCGCACACCATATGCGCAGCTGATCGGAAATCTGGTCGCGCTCATCAGTGATGATCTTGCGATCGGCAAGCGTGTGCCCGGCGGCGGCAATCCGATCCACCAGAACCTGACCCGATTTATCATTGGCCAACTGGCGGGTATCGCTGACCGTCAGCACCGCAATGCGCACCGGCACAAACGCCATCGTCTCATCAATCCGGCTCATGCCTGCAACCTCGCCTTTAATGCCAATAAATCTGCCCACGCTTCGCGCTTGGCCGCGACATTCCGCAGCAAATGATCGGGATGGAACATGGGCAATGTCGGGCGGCCCATGACCTCGGCCCATTCACCACGTATCCGGCTGATCCCATTGCGCCCCAGCAACGCCTGACAGGGCGTATTGCCCATCAGCACAATCACCTGCGGATCGGCCAGCGCGATATGGCGGTACAAAAACGGCAACATCATCGCAAGCTCATCCGCATCCGGCGTGCGGTTCGTCGGTGGTCGCCACGGCAACACAGTGGTGACATAGACGCCGCGATGCGCATCCGCTGGGGCACGCCCCAGATCAATCGCTTCCAGCATCCGGTCCAACAATTGCCCGGCCCGCCCGACAAACGGCTTGCCCGCCCGGTCCTCGTCGCGGTCCGGCGGCTCGCCGATAATCATCACCCGCGCCGCAGGCGACCCGTCCGCGAACACAAAACGCCGCGCGCCGCGCTTAATCTCACACAGTTCGAACGCTTCCATCGCGGCTGCCAACGCTGGTAAATCATGCGCCCCCGCAGCCGCAGCGCGCGCGATGGCAACAGCATCAACAGCGACCGGCTCCGGGATGGGCGGCGGCCCGTCAGGCGCAGGTGCCAGCTTGGCCGTGGGCGCAGGCTTGGCCACCTCCAACGCATAGCGATCCACCGGCGCGTCCAAAATCGCATCCGTCACGCCCAACTCGACCTGCCATTCCAGCAGCGCGCGGTCGTCCCAATATGTGTTGCCCGAATCCATAACCAGCACGATATGCCGGATCGCAGCGGATGTGCAGTGGGTCTGCCATTGATGCGCGCCATTGGCCTGCCTATAAGTGCAACAAACCACGATCAGGAGCCCGCCATGACATTCCGCGCCAAGCATCTACTGGGCATCGAACACCTGCACCCCACCGAAATCACCACCCTGCTCGACCTTGCCGACAGCTACGCCGACCATAACCGCCGCGGCATCGCCCACCGCGACGTGTTGGCCGGGCTGACGCAAATCAACATGTTTTTCGAAAGCTCCACCCGCACGCAGGCAAGTTTTGAGCTGGCCGGCAAACGGCTTGGTGCCGATGTGATGAACATGGGGATGCAGGCGTCGTCGATCAAAAAAGGCGAAACCCTGATCGACACCGCGCTGACCCTGAACGCAATGCGCCCCGATCTGCTGGTCGTGCGGCACCCACATTCGGGCGCAGTCGATCTGCTGGCGCAAAAGGTGAACTGCGCGGTGCTCAATGCAGGCGACGGCAAACACGAACATCCCACGCAGGCCTTGCTGGATGCGCTGACCATCCGCCGTGCCAAAGGAAGGTTGCACCGTCTGTCCATCGCCATCTGCGGCGACATCGCCCACAGCCGCGTCGCGCGGTCCAATATCATGCTGCTGGGCAAAATGGAAAACCGGATCAGGCTGATCGCGCCCCCCACACTGATGCCCGCAGGCGTCTCCGAATTCGGCTGCGAGGTGTTCGAGAACATGGAAGAGGGCCTGCGCGACGTCGATGTCGTCATGATGCTGCGCCTTCAAAAGGAACGGATGGATGGCGGTTTCATCCCGTCAGAGCGGGAATATTTCCACCGCTACGGCCTTGATGCCGCCAAACTCAGCCACGCCAAACCCGATGCCATCGTGATGCACCCCGGCCCGATGAACCGCGGCGTTGAAATCGACGGCAACATCGCCGACGACATCAACCGCTCCGTGATTCAGGAACAGGTCGAAATGGGCGTCGCCGTGCGCATGGCCGCAATGGACCTTCTGGCCCGGAACCTGCGGGCCCAACGCCAAGAGGTCATGGTATGACCCTCGATATTCCCGCCAATGACTTTGGCCAAATCCGCGTCCTTGCTACGCAAACCCCGCTGGCCCCCGACGCGCCCGATCAACTGGCGCAGCTTTTGGGCACAGACGCGCTGGACCCCACATATATCGACGTCGTCAACATTGCCGATCTCGGCCCCCTCATGCTCAGCGACTATATTGCCCAAGGCTACGACATGGCGACCGATGCCATGGACCGTGACGCAGTGAACACGATCACCGGCTATGCGATCCTGATCCTGTCGCGCGCAGCACGCAGCGAAAAGGTCACGCTCTCGCTTGCGCCCGGTGTCCGCCACGTCACGACCTACGCGCCCACCATGGAACTGATCGCGCCAACGCACCTGCCCGACGCCTCGGCCAAAGGCGTGATCGGCAGCCCACCGACCAAAGCACCCAAATCCGACGCCCGCATCGGCGGCATGGTGGCCACCGTGGCGCTTTTGCTGATGTTCGCGCTGGTTGGGCTGATGATCTGGGTGGCGGGCTGACGTGCCGACACTGACCGACACCACGCGAACACCCCCCCACGACCAATGGGCCGGGGTTGTGGACAAGGACGAAACGATCATCTGGCAGGGTCAGCCCGACAGCGGCTTTATCCTCAGCTTCAGGATGATCCTCGGCGCCGCATTCGGCACCGTTTTTGCCGGCTCCGCGCTTTATTGGATGATCGTCTCGGCGCAGGCAGGCAGCAAAGTGTGGATGATTGGCTTGATCCACATGGCCGTCGGCATCGCGCTTGCAGCGGGATCACTGCTCAAACCCGCATATGGCCGCCGGCGGACATCATACATGCTGACCGACAAACGCGCGTATATCGCCACCAATCTGCCGCTCATCGGTCGCAGCCTCAAATCCTATCCGATCACCAAAGACACCGTGATCGACTACCAGGACGCGACCCTCCCCAGCATCATCTTCGCCAAAAACAGCCTGCGTGCCAAAAACGGTATGAAAATCGACATGCCCATTGGCTTTGAACGCATCCGCGATGGGCACGCCGTACTTGGCCACCTGCGCCAAATTCAGGACGGCAGCGCATGATCGCAAATCGGATCAACCCTTGCCCCACAGGTAATTTCCCGGCAAAACACCGCCATGCAGGAAGTCTCGTAAAATGACACAGACCCTTTTCATCAACGCCCGTTTGATCGACCCCGTCGCGCTGACCGACAGCCGCGGCGCGCTGTTGATGCGCAATGGCAAAATCACCGCGGTCTACGAAACCGCGCCGACGCCCCCAAAAGGTGCCAGCGTCATTGATTGCGGTGGCCAATGTCTGGCGCCGGGGATCATCGACATCGGCGTAAAAGTCAGCGAACCGGGCGAACGCCACAAGGAATCCTTTCGCACTGCCGGGCGCGCGGCCGCCGCCGGAGGCGTCACCACAATCGTGACACGCCCCGATACCAGCCCCGCCATCGACACCCCTGAAACGCTTGAATTCGTCGCCCGCCGCGCCGCGCTCGATGCGCCCGTCAACGTGTTGCCAATGGCCGCCCTGACCAAAGGGCGCGATGGCCGCGAGATGACCGAAATCGGTTTTCTCCAGGACGCAGGCGCCGTGGCCTTTACCGATTGCGACCGGGTGATCAGCAACACCAAGGTCTTTAGCCGCGCCCTGACCTACGCGCGTTCCCTCGACGCGCTGGTCATTGCCCACGTCCAGGATCCGGGCCTGTCTGACGGCGCGGCCGTGACATCGGGCAAATTCGCCTCTCTGCGCGGCCTGCCGGGTGTGTCGCCCATGGCCGAACGCATGGCGCTGGACCGCGATATCGCGCTGCTGGAAATGACCGGTGCGCGCTATCACGCCGATCAGATCACAACCGCCCGCGCCCTGCCCGCGCTGGAACGCGCCAAACGGAACGGGCTGCGCATCACGGCGGGGATCGGCATCCACCACCTGACGCTGAACGAACTGGACGTCGCCGACTACCGGACCTTCTTCAAACTCAAACCACCGCTGCGCAGCGAAGACGACAGGCAGGCCGTCGTGCAGGCCGTGGCCGACGGCCTGATCGACATCATCAGTTCGATGCACAGCCCCCAAGACGAAGAAAGCAAACGCCTGCCCTTCGAAGAAGCCGCCAGCGGCGCCGTGGGACTGGAAACGCTGCTGCCGGCCGCCCTGCGACTGTACCATGCCGATGCAATCGACCTGCCGCGTCTGTTTCGGGCACTTTCGTTAAACCCTGCGCATCTGCTTGGCCTTGCCGCTGGGCGGCTGTTGGCAGGCGCCCCGGCCGATCTGATCTTGTTCGACCCCGATGCGCCGTTCCAACTGGACCGCGCGCGTCTGATGTCGAAATCGAAAAACACCCCGTTTGACGGGGCACGTATGCAGGGCAAAGTCCTTGGCACATGGGTCGCAGGCACCCGCATCTGGGAGGGTCACTGATGCCCATCATCGAAAGCACGGCACTCATCATGATCATCTGGGGCGGCATTGGCTATCTGCTGGGGTCGATCCCCAGCGGCATGATCCTTGCCCGGATGATGAACCTTGGCAATCTGCGCGAAATCGGATCGGGCAACATCGGCGCCACCAACGTCCTGCGTACCGGCAACAAAAAGGCCGCTGCACTGACGCTTCTGTTTGACGCGCTCAAAGGGGCCATCGCCGTCTTGGCCGCCCGTATGATCGCAGCCGAAGACGCCGCCCAAATCGCGGCACTTATGGCCTTTCTGGGGCATTGCTTCCCGGTTTGGCTGGGCTTCAAAGGCGGCAAAGGGGTTGCGACCTATCTGGGCATCCTGCTGGCCCTTGCGTGGCCCATGGGCGTCGCCGCCTGTGGCATCTGGCTGGTCGTCGCGCTGATCAGCCGCTATTCGTCGCTTGCGGCGCTGATCGCTGCGGGATGGACCCCGGTCGTGATGGCCTTCACCGGGTACGGCACCACTTTCTTGCTCGCCATCGTGCTGTGCTTGCTGATGTACGCGCGGCACTGGGACAACATCAAACGCCTGCGCGCCGGGACCGAAACCAAAATCGGTGCGAAAACGGCCAAAACCTAGTCCGTTGCCATCGAACCCGGCCTTTCACGGCATTTCCGACGGCCAACGCAATATCGTGACGCGCAGCCAAGTGGCCCAAGGCAAGGGCGAAAAACTGCTGGCCGAGGCACTGGGCCTGCGCGTCCTGCCGGACGCCACGCCATAGACAGCCGCACTGCCGTCAATAGCTGTAATCTGCGTAAATCCGCTTCAGATCGCCGTTCCAGTCGCCGTTGTAATGGTCAAGCAATTCATCCGCCGGGGTCTTGCCGGTCTCGACCGTTTCCTTCAGCGTATTCAGGAAATGCGTCTCGTCTGGGACCAGACCACCGGCACCGGGCATCGCGCGGGCCTTCAAACCAGCCTCTGAAATCGCAACCGCCTCGCGGGCAAGCGCGTGCATGTCGATACCATCGACCTTTGCCTGCAAACCGTCCACCGATGCGGCGACACGCAGGGCTTCGCGCTGTTCTGCGGTCCAGTCCTTGCACAGGTCCCATGCGGCATCCAAGGCGGTCTGATCATACATCAGACCCACCCAGAACGCAGGCAGCGCGCACAATCGACGCCAAGGGCCGCCATCCGCGCCGCGCATCTCGATAAATTGCTTGATCCGTGCCTCCGGGAAGACCGTGGTCAAATGGTCGGCCCAATCCGACAACAGCGGCTTTTCACCCGGCAGCGCAGGCAACTCGCCCTTCAGGAAATCGCGGAACGACTGGCCCAGCGCATTGATATATTTGCCATCGCGATAGACAAAATACATCGGCACATCCAGCACCCACTCGACCCAGCGCTCAAACCCCATGCCGTCCTCGAATACCCACGGCAACATGCCCGTCCGGTCCGCATCCAGATCGCGCCAGATACGGGCGCGCCACGATTTGTGGCCATTCGGCTTGCCCTCAAAAAACGGGGAATTGGCAAACAACGCGGTAGCCACTGGCTGCAGTGCCAAGGCCACGCGCAGCTTTTGCACCATGTCCGCCTCGGACCCGAAATCAAGGTTCACCTGCACCGTACAGGTGCGGCGCATCATCTGCGTGCCGTGGGTGCCGACCTTTTCCATATAGTCGTTCATCAGCTTGTACCGGCCCTTGGGCATCAGCGGCATCTGCGCGTGCGTCCATTCCGGCGCGGCCCCAAGCCCGATAAACTTGACACCGATCTCATCCGAAACCGCCTTCACTTCCAGCAGATGCTGGTTCACCTCGTCACAGGTCTGGTGGATCGTCTCAAGCGGGGCACCCGACAGTTCCAGTTGTCCACCCGGCTCAAGGCTGACATTCGCGCCATCTTTGACCAACCCGATCAGGTTATCGCCCTCCATGACCGGATTCCAGCCGAACCGCCCCTGCAACCCTTCCAGAACCGCCTTGATCGACCGTGGCCCGTCATAGGGCAGCGGCAACAGCGTATCCTGACAATAGCCGAATTTTTCATGCTCGGTGCCGATGCGCCACTGGTCCTTGGGCTTGCAGCCGTCCGCCAGCAGATCCACAAGCTGCGCATAATGTTCAATAGGGCCACCGCCGGATTGAGGGATAGACATGGGGCAGGCTCCATTTTTGGTATAAAAAACTATCGGTGAAGTGAACCAACCCCGCTGTCAATGCAAGAGCGGTCGCACCCGGCTCCAAATAATCAGCCGCGCATCAGGTGTGCGCGAAAGCACGTCCAGAACGGCGCTGGTCTTGATCCCCGGCAGGGCGGCAAAGACGTCAAACAGATCTTCGGCACCTTTTGCACTGATCGGAATGGCGATCCGCTGCCCGCCGACGCCGGTCAGAATCCACTGCGGGGCGGGGTGGCCCGTGGGGTCAAGCTCCAGCATGGTCATGTCGGCGACATCCATCACACCGCCGTCCAGCGGCCCAAAATACGCCAGCCGCCGTTCCCTGACCTGCACCACACCGGGGCCGTCGCCACCCTGACGAAACCGGGCACGCTGCACGCCCGCGACCGACCAGACCACCCCAAACGCCATCAGGCCAAATCCCAGCCACTGCACAAACCCAAAGCTGCGCAGCCCCCACCACAGCCCCAGCAGCACAAACGCCAGCCCCAACAGCACATCGCGCCAGCGCCACAACAGCGCACGCGCTTCAGGGCGCAAAAACTCAGCCACAGATCACCTGCGCTTCATCGTAAAAAACACCGGCAAAGCTACCGTTGCGCCGAAACCCGATCGCCTCATAGGCGCGGGCGGCCTTTACGTTCGCCGCAGCCAGTGTCGCACGTTGCACGCCCTGCGCGCGCGCTTCCAGCAAATGCAGCGCAACGGCGATCCGGGCATAGCCACGCGACCGCAGCTCTGGCGGGGTAAAGACGCCACCAACCTGCACGATATCACGAAACGCGCCGTTGAAACCGGTCATCGCCACAGGTCTGCCGCGATCCATCAACACGCGGTGGGTGTCCAATGCGATCAACGCCCGCAATTCAGCGACCGCCCGTTTGACCGCCGTTTCGACCATATTTGAGAGCGATTCCATCAAGAACATCGCCCGCCACGTCGTCAACAACTCCAGCGGCACCGCATCCAGCGGGTGCAACGTCAACGCGCCCACGTCAGGCACGACAAGCTGATCCAACGGCAACACATAGTAAGGTTCCACCAGATCGACGCTGGCCCGATGGGTCAGCCTAATCGCCACACGCAATTGTGCAATCTGATCCGCTTCACCGCTAAAGCTGTGGGTTTTCGTCCCCGCCAAGGCCGCAGCCGCCGCAGCCCAGACATTGGTGGTGCACTGCGGATAGATATTTCCAGCCTGCGTCACCGCAATCACATCCGTCAGCCTGCCATCGTGCCACCGCAGCCAAAACTTCATCGCATGGCTATGGCCCCCCGCCATCCCATGCCGGGCCAAATATGTCAGCGGATAGATCGACATGGCGGCATGTGCGTGCAAAAACGCCTCAATTGCGGGACGGTCGGCTTCGGTCGCGGCGATCATCCCCAATCCCCCAGCGCCTGCTGCCAAACCGTCAGCGCGGCAACCGCCGCCGTATCAGCGCGCAAAATCCGCGGGCCAAGGCTCACCGGATGGGCAAAGGCCAGCGCGCGCAGCCGGTCCCGCTCTTTGGTTGAAAATCCGCCTTCTGGACCGATTACAATCGCCCATGGCCCCGCGATATCAGGCAGCCCGACAGGATCGCCGATCATCGCCTCGTCACAAAACATCAACTGCCGCCCCGCAGGCCAATCCGCCAGCACACGATCCAGTTTTTGCAGCGCATCGACCGGCGGCACAAACGTGCCCCCGCATTGCTCGGCTGCCTCAACCGCATGGGCCTGCAATTTGTCCTGCCGGATACGGTCGGCATTATTGGTATATTCGGTCTGCAGCGGTATAATCCGGGCCGCACCCATCTCTACTGCTTTTTCGACAATGAACGCCGTGCGCTCCTTGCGGATCGGCGCGAACAGCAACCACAGGTCAGGCGGCATCAGCAGCGGGCGGGTCTGCACCCGGCACATCAAAATGCCACCCTTTTTGCCCGCCTCGATCACCTCGGCATCCCATTCGCCATCACGGCCATTGATCAGCGACAGCACGGTGCCGTCAGCCATTCGCATCACCCCAAACAGGTAATGCGCCTGATCCCGCGACAGCGGAACCGATTGCCCTTCACCCAGAGGGTGATCTACATAAAGCCGAACCTTCGATGCCATGAGGCCGACCATATGACCGACAATCCCGATTTGCCAGAGCCCAAAGGCACCGTTGCCGATGCCGTGAAGGGCAATTGGGTCGATCACAGTGCGCCCGCATTCAGCCGTCCGTTCTTGCGGCTCAGCCGGGCGGATCGGCCTATTGGCACCTGGCTGCTGTATCTGCCCTGCCTGTGGGGGCTTTCACTGGCGATTTTGGCGACCGACAGCTTGGGCACCCACGATCTGTGGATCGTCGCAGGCTGCGGCATCGGCGCGTTTTTGATGCGCGGCGCGGGCTGCACGTGGAACGACATCACCGACCGGAATTTCGATGCACAGGTCGCCCGGACCCGGTCACGCCCCATTCCATCGGGGCAGGTGTCGGTGCGCGGCGCCGTGGTGTGGATGGTCGCACAGGCGCTGGTGTCCCTGATCATCCTGCTGACGTTTTATGACACCGCGATCATCCTTGGCGTCATCGCCCTGCTGCCCGTGGCGATCTATCCCTTTGCCAAACGGTTCACATGGTGGCCGCAGGTCTTTCTGGGACTGGCGTTTAACTGGGGCGCCCTGCTGGCATGGGCGGCGCACACCGACAACATCGGCCCGGTCCCGCTGGTGCTCTACACGGCGGGCATTGCATGGACCCTGTTTTACGACACGATCTATGCCCATCAAGACACCGAGGACGACGCCCTGATCGGCGTCAAATCCACCGCCCGGCTCTTTGGCGACAAGACCCGGCTCTGGCTGCGGCTATTCCTGACGCTGACAGTCATTCTCTTTGGTCTGGCGGTCGTTCTGGCCTGTTGGAACCGCTCGATCCTGTCGCTGGTCATTGCCATCGGCGGGCCTTGGGCGCTGGGTTGGCACCTGACTTGGCAGATTCAGCGTTTCGACGCCGACGACAATGACGGCCTCCTCAGGCTTTTTCGCTCAAACAGAAACGCCGGGCTGCTCCCCTTGCCGTTTTTCGCTGTTGCCCTTTTGGTATGATTGAACCCCGGCGCGCTGCACCCTATGGGTAAGGCGCAATATCATGAACGGACCTCCATGCGCCTGTCAGCCATATTTCTACGTCTCGCCGTATTTGTCCTCGCAGCCTACGGCACATTTGCCGCGGCACAGATCACCGTCCGCGTGATCGAAGAAAGGTCAGTCATTGCAGTCCAGGAAACCCTTGCGGATCGTGGCTTTGAATGGGCATCGGTGCTTGGCGACGGGCTTCAGGTAATCCTCGAAGGCAAGGCCCCAACCGAGGCGACCCGCTTTCGCGCCATCTCGGCGGCGGGGGGTATGGTGGATGCCAGCCGGGTGATCGACAATATGTCAGTCACCGATTCGGCGGTCATCGCGCCGCCGGAATTTGCCATCGAAATCCTGCGTAACGATAGCGGCGTATCGCTGATCGGGCTGATTCCCGCCATTACCGACCGCGACAGACTGGCCCGGCAGATCACCGGCATCGCCAACGGACAACCCGTCACCGACCTGCTCGAGTCAGCCGATTACCCCACACCGGAAAACTGGCGGTCCGCGATGAACTACGCCCTGCGCGCCCTTGAATTACTGCCGCGCTCAAAAATATCGGTCCGTGCCGATCTCGTAACGATCAGTGCGATCTCCGACAGCCCCGCCGAAAAGCGGCGGCTGGAAACCGCCCTTGCCCGTAGCACACCCGATGGGGTGCGGCTGGCCATTAGCATCAGCGCGCCCCGCCCCGTGGTGTCGCCCTTCACCACGCGCTTTATCCTCGACACGGACGGGGCCAGTTTTGATGCCTGCGCCGCCGATACAGACGCCAGCCTCAGCACGATCCTTGCCGCTGCGTCAAAGGCCGGGTTCAGCAACAAGGCAAATTGCACATTGGCCCTTGGCGCCCCCTCGCGCACATGGGGCGATGCGGTCGCGCTGTCGATTGCGGCCGTGGGCGATCTTGGCGGCGGCACCGTGACAATCTCGGACACCGATATCGCGCTGGTCGCGCCCATGGGTACGGCGCAGGCAACGTTCGACGATGTGGTCGGCGCGCTTGAAAACGCCCTGCCCGATGTCTTTGCCTTGAACGCAGAACTGCCCACCCCGCCCGAAGCCACACCCGAAGGCGCCCCGCAATTCACCGCCACCCGCAGCCCCGAAGGCATGGTGCAGCTGCGCGGCCGCATCCCCGACGACGTGACCAACGGCGTGGTGGAAAACTTTGCCAGCGCCAAGTTCGGCAAACGAAACCTTACGATGGGCACCCGTATCGTCGGCGACCTGCCGCAAGGCTGGTCCGTTCGCGTTCTTGCCGGAATCGAGGCGCTGTCGAAAATGTCAAACGGGTCCGTGATCGTTGAACCGAACCGGGTGCAGGTACGCGGCAACACCGGCAATACCGATGCCACCGGCGAAATCTCCCGGCTGCTGATCGACAAACTGGGGCAAGCCGCCGATTTTGACATCAACGTCACCTATGTCGAACAGCTTGACCCAATCGCCGGGCTGCCCACCCCCGAAGAATGCATCGACCAGATTAAAATCGTGACCGAAAACCGCAAGATTACCTTCGATCCCAGTTCGGCCTCGATCACGGCGGCCACTCAGCCTGTCGTCGATGAAATCGCGGAAGTCCTCAAACGCTGCGGCGATCTGCGGATCAAGGTGGCCGGCTACACCGACAGTCAGGGCCGCGAAGAAATGAACCAGCAACTGAGCCAGGACCGCGCCGATGCCGTTCTGACCGCGCTGCGGTCACGCCGCGTTCCCGTCAGCACGTTCGATTCAATCGGCTATGGCGAAGCGGACCCCATTGCTGAAAACGATACCGACGAGGGCCGCGAGGCGAACCGTCGCATCGAATTCAGCCTGATCGTACCCGAACCCATCCCGGACGAGCCGACAACCCTTGACGTTATAGCCCAGGATACCCCCCTCGAAGAAACCGACCCGCAAGAAGCCGGTAGCGAATAATCAAAGGCAAGACGTTGAACAGAACTGAATTCATTATCGCCACCGCGATCATCCTCTTTGTGGCTTTCGCGCTGGGTTGGTTTGCCAGTTGGCTGGTCAACCGCTTTACCCGCGTGACCAAAGCCGAAATCGGCGAATTGGACAAAATGGCCCAAGCCCTGCACGAGGCCGAAGAAACCCGCGATCAGGCGATCACCTATCTGCAGCAACGCGAAGCCGAAATGACCAACCAGCTTTCCCAGACCGAGGCCGAACTGCGCGCCGCCATGGATGGCCTGCGCGAGGCACGGCGCGAAGCCGAAGAACTGCGCGGCTATATCGAACGTCAGAATATGGGCGACTAGAAAATGGCATATGAAACCACGCCGTCAGAATTCCCGTCATTACCAACGACGCTGATCGTTCTCGCCCACCCCGACAATGGATCATTCAACGGGGCATGGGCCGACGCGACCGAACAGGCATCAGCCGCGCTTGGCCACACCGTGCTTTGGTCAGACCTGAACGCGATGGGCTTTGATCCCGTCGAAGGTCCGCAGCACTACAACCTCGAAGACGACGGCGCGCCCTTTGATCCGCTCAAGGCACAGGAAAACGCGGCCTCCAAAACGGGGCTGCCCGGCGATGTTTCCGCAGAAATTCGCAAAATCCAGCAGGCCGACCGCATCATCTTTCATTTCCCGCTGTGGTGGTTTTCACCGCCTGCGATCCTCAAGGGGTGGTGCGAACGTGTGCTGGTCAACGGCGCGCTTCATTCGGTGGATCAGCGGTTCGACACGGGCCTTTTCCGAGACAAAAAGGCGTTGTTCTGCGTGACCACCGGATCAAAGGAAACCGAAAGCGCCTATAACGGCAAAGAGGGCAACATCGACATGCTGCTCTGGCCGATGGCCTACACCCTGCGCTATCTTGGTTTTCAGGTGCTCGACCCCAAAACCGTCCACGGTGTCCATGGCTATCACAAGGGCATCGCCAAGGACGCGCTGCATGCCCGGCTGCAACTGGTCCTGTCCGCGCAGCACGATGTCATCGCCGACTTTGACGATCAGCCCGTCCTGCACTTCAACGCCGACAGCGATTTCGATGACCATGGCCAACTGAAAACAACCCGGCCCAGCCTGTCACCCTTCATCCGTCATGGGCGCTAGGCCGCGTTAACCATTTCGCACCGCGCGCACCGTCCAAGCGCCGATTGCCATAAAAACGTATGTACGCTGTCTGCACGGGTCCTGTACGGCTTCTGGCACCCTCCAACGCCCTTTTTCCCCAAGGGATTAACCAGCGTCGCAACACCGTGACAGAAATCAGGTGATCACCTTGAAACGGTGCATTAACCCCATGCAGGTTTCAGCGCGGCGCCGCCGCACGTCGCAACCGATCATTGATCGCGCGGCCCAGCCCGTGCTCGGGAATAGGCGACACCGCAATGCGTTGCGCGCCCATCGCATCCAACTGGTGCAGGCACTCAAACAGCCGCGCCGCCGCCTCAGTCAGGTCACCCGACGGCGACAGGTTCAGTGCCGCGTCAACCGCCCCAAACCCCAGCAAAACCTCATCCTTTTCAGCCGCTTGCACATTCAGCCGCACCGCCCCCTGTGGCGCATAGTGCGATGCCAACTGCCCCGGTGACACCGGCGTATCGGGATCGGACGGCAGGGCAAGCGGTTGCCCCAAACAGGCCTCCAACGCCTCTGCCGGGATACCGCCTGCGCGCAGCAACGCAGGTGCCCCTACGCAACTGACAATCGTCGATTCCAGCCCCACCGTGCAGGAACCACCATCCAGCAAAGCATTAATCTTGCCGCCCAGCCCGTCGCGCACATGCGCCGCCGTCGTCGGGCTCACCCGCCCCGATGGATTGGCCGAAGGCGCCGCCACCGGCCCCCCGAAATTGCGCAAAAGCACCTGCGCCACCGCATGATCGGGCACCCTGATCGCCAGCGTATCCAGCCCCGCCGTGACCAGTTTCGAAATCCCCGCATCCGCCCGCAACGGCAGCACCAAAGTCAGCGCGCCGGGCCAGAACGTGCTGGCCAGCCGTACGGCCTCATCATTGAAAACACACAGCTTTTCTGCGCTGGCAAGGTCGGGCAAATGCACAATCAGCGGATTGAAACTGGGCCGTCCCTTGGCTGCATAAATGCCCGCCACAGCCCTGTCGTTGCGCGCATCTGCACCCAGCCCATACACCGTTTCCGTCGGAAACGACACCAGCCCACCATCGCGCAAAATCGCGGCAGCTTTGGCCAAACCGGCGGCATCCGGTTGCAGTGTCAGTAATGTCGCATCGGGCATGACGTGGCGTTTCAGTTGATGAGTCGTCGGACTGAGATAACGTAGTTCCGAATTTGAGATGCATAGCTGCGCCCATTCCGTTTGCCAAGCCGCCGTTTAAATCGGAGATAAAACAATGCCTTATCGCGCCCCAGTCAGTGACTTTCGATTCCTGTTGGACCATGTAGTCGGGTTTTGTGATGTCGCCGCCACAGACCGTTTTGCCGAAGCGACCCCCGATATGGTCGATGCGATCCTGACCGAAGCCGCCAAGATGTGCGAAGAAGTCCTCGCTCCGCTCAACCGCAGCGGCGACCTGCACCCGGCGCGTCTGGAAAACGGCGTCGTGCGCACCGCGCCCGGCTTTGCCGACGGCTACCGCGCGATTGCGCAAGGCGGCTGGATCGGCATGTCCGCCTCGCCGGCGGTGGGCGGTCTGGGCCTGCCCATGGCATTGACCACCGCAGTGAATGAAATGATGTCCGGCGCGTGCCTTGCGCTACAGCTTAACCCCCTGATGACACAAGGACAAATCGAGGCGTTAGAGCATCACGCGTCAGACGCCATCAAAGAAATATACCTGCCCAGACTTATCTCGGGCGATTGGTGCGGCACGATGAACCTGACCGAACCGCAGGCCGGATCAGACGTTGGCGCGCTGCGCTCCAAGGCGGAACCAAACGGTGACGGGTCGTATGCTGTCACCGGGCAAAAGATCTACATCAGTTGGGCCGACAACGACTTTACCGAAAACGTCTGCCACCTTGTTCTGGCGCGGCTGCCCGATGGCGTGCCCGGAACCAAGGGGATCAGTCTGTTCATGGTTCCTAAATTTATTCCTGATAGTGATGGAAATCCCGGGGAAAAGAACGACCTGCGTGTCGTCAGCTTGGAACATAAAATGGGCCTGCACGGCTCGCCCACTGCCGTGATGGAATATTCCGGCGCAACTGGCTGGCTGATTGGGCCGGAACATGGTGGCATGGCCGCGATGTTTACCATGATGAACAATGCCCGCCTTGGCGTGGGTGTGCAGGGGATCGGCGCTGCCGAAGGCGCACTGCAACATGCGCTGGCTTACGCGCAGGACCGCAGACAGGGCAAGGCGCCCGGCACTGGCATGATCATCGAACACGCCGACGTGCGGCGCATGCTGGCCACGATGAAGGCCGATGTTTACGCAGCCCGCGCGATTGCGCTGATGAACGCCGTCGCGATTGATATGGCGGCCGCGACCGGCGACACAGGTTGGCAAGCGCGCGCCGCGTTGCTGACACCCATCGGCAAGGCGTTTGGCACCGATGTCGGTATCGACGTCGCCAACACCGGCGTGCAGGTCCACGGCGGCATGGGTTTCATCGAAGAAACCGGCGCCGCCCAATACGCCCGCGACGTCCGTGTGACCGCAATATACGAAGGCACCAACGGCATTCAGGCCATGGATCTCGTGGCGCGCAAATTGATGGACGGCGGCGAAGCGGCGTTTCGCATGCTCGAAGAAATCCAACAAGGTGCCGAGGCCGCAAAGGCCACGCACCCTGCCTTGGCAGACGCCATATGGCAGGCTGCCGAAACGCTGCGCGAAGCAACCGAATGGCTTGTGGCGCAGACCGATCTGACCAACCGGTTTGCCGGTGCCGTCCCATATTTGCGCGCCTTTGCGCGGGTATTGGGCGGGCATGCGCACCTGAAATCGGCGATGGCTGGTGGCCCTGCACGGGTGAAACTGGCGACCTTCTACATCAAACGGCTTTTGCCTGAACACGCGGGGCTTTTGGCCCATGTCCGCGAAGGTGCCGATGATCTGATGGCGATCACCGCCGCCGAACTGGCCGCCTGATGCCCGATGGCGTAACCGGAATCCGCTATCCTTTTGCGAAACCACCCGCCGAAGGTCAGGCCGTTGAAGTCGCTGCAGGTGTGCTTTGGATGCGGTTGCCGCTGCCGATGGCGCTGGATCATGTGAACGTCTATGCGGTGGACGATGGCGACAGCTGGACCGTGATCGACACTGGCTTTGCCACCGACCGCAGCCGCGCAATCTGGCAAATCCTGCGGGACGGGCCGCTGGCGGGCAAACCCGTGACCCGGCTGATCGTCACCCACCACCACCCCGATCACGTCGGGCTGGCGGGATGGTTCATCGCCAACGGTGCCGCCCTGCATATGCCGCGGACGGGCTGGCTTATGGCGCGCATGCTGACGCTGGACGAACAGGCAACACCGCCACAGGAAACGCTGGATTTCTATCGCCTTGCGGGCATGGACAGTGCCGAATTTGAACGCCGGCTGACCGAACGCCCGTTTAACTTTGCCGATTGCGTCACGCGGCTGCCGCAGGGCTATCACCGGCTGACAGAAGGCGCGACCATCGCGATGGGCGGGCGCACATGGGACATTCGGATGGGCGACGGCCACGCCCCCGAACACGCGACATTCTGGAGCAGGGACGACAATCTGGTCATCGGCGGCGATCAGCTTCTCCCGTCGATCAGCGCGAATCTGGGCGTGTACCCAACCGAACCCGAGGCCGATCCCGTCGCCGATTGGCTGTCGTCCTGCAACCGGCTCGCACCTTTTGCGCGCGATGATCAGCTGGTACTGGGGGGTCACAAACTGCCGTTCACCGGGCTGCCACTCCGGATCAGGCAGATGATCGACAACCACCACGGCGCGCTGGCCCGGCTGACCGACCACCTGTCAGAACCCCGGACCGCAGGGGAGTGTTTTCCGGCCCTGTTCAAACGCAAGATCGGCCCTGCAGAATACGGTCTGGCATTGGTCGAAGCCGTCGCGCATCTGAACCACCTGCATCAGGCCGGACACGTCCTGCGCACAAAAAATGATCGTGGCGCGTGGCTTTTCCGCTTGGCCAGGCAGGGTCAGTGACGGCTTTCGATACGTGCGTGCAGCCGTTTCAGGATACGGCTTGCCGTCGTTTCACACAGCGCAGGAATCAGCGCATGGACAAGGGCCGCCATGGCCGCAAGCCCAAGCCAAAACGCGAACCCAAAGGCAAATCGCATGTGGCCGAAATAGGTTTCATTCACCGTGGCGGGATGATCCAGAAAAAGCCCGGCGATACGATTGCGGGACGGCGCATTGGTGACATCAGACATGGGAAACTCCGGTTTGTGTTTGAACCAGACTATCAAAAGGCGCCACGCAATATGTCCCAAATTTGATTGCCTGAATGAATATTAATGGGATAGCATCCCATCCATGGACCATAAAATTGACGAAATAGACCGCGCAATTCTGCGTATCTTGCAAAATGACAGCACGGTCTCGGTGGATGACATCAGCGCGCGGGTGCATCTGTCGCGTAATGCGTGCTGGCGCCGGATCAAGACGATGGAGCAAGCAGGCATCATCACAGGCCGGGTCGCCCTTGTTGATGCGGCGCGCGTCGGCAGCCCGCTGACAGCAATGGTGCTGATCCGCACCAACGCCCATGACACCGCGTGGATGGCCCAATTCCAAGCGGCGCTGCACGCCTTGCCAGAGGTGGTTGGCGCCTACCGCATGACCGGCGATCTGGACTATGTCTTGCGGGTCAGGGTCGCCGACGTCCCGGCCTACGATGCGTTTTACAAGCGACTCACTTCACGGATTTCTGTCTCGGATATTTCGGCCAGTTTCGTTATGGAGGAAATCAAGGAAACAACCGCGGTGCCCCTATGACCCAAGCCATACTCCCACAGATGACGATCGACACCTCGGCCGAGCTGCTGGAAAATGACATTCTGCCCCAAATTCACGAAATCCACACGGACCCCAATACCAATTGCGCGTCCAAAGGCGGGTTGCCGCGTGCGCTGGTCGAACCAATGGCCAAGAAAAGCCCGGCCCAATGGGCTTATGAGCGGGTGATCATGTATATCCAGAACTTTGAAAAGCAGCTTGATAATGATCACGAGGTCGGTTTGGGGCTGGCTGGTGGCACCACAGGCGTGATCAAGATCGAAGGTCTGGGTTACTACGACCCCGATATTGTGACGTACTATGGCAGCGATGCGTCCGGTGCCAAGACCCAGCTCATTCAACATGTCAGCCAGTTGAACGTCACCCTGATCGCCAGCCCCAAGCAGATCGACCAGCCCGAACCAAACCGCATCGGGTTCCGTTTGGCCAAAGGTCTGGAACGTGCATCAGATGTGACCACCTGACCCCGTGACAGGGCGCGATGAATCGTCTATGCGGGACACAAATCATACACGAAGGAGCCGAACATGGCTGACTACAAACCCGGTGAGATGGATATCACCACACAGGAAAAGACGTTCAACGGCTTTGTAAGCATGGTAACAAAGGCCACTGTGATCATCATCGTGTCGTTGATCCTGCTTGCGCTGGTTAACGGCTAGGCATTCGTGCAACGCCGCAACTTTCTGATCGGCCTGCCGCTGGCCCTTTCGGCCTGCACAGTCGACGAAATATGGGCACCGGATGATGCCGTCGCCCGCGCCGTTTATAATGGCTCCGGGCCGACGCACCTGACCCTCTACACGATGAAGAACAACGGATCGGACAACGGTGCGCATAGTGCGCTGTTGATCAATGCCAGCCAGCGGGTGATCTTTGATCCCGCCGGATCATTTGCACAGTCGCTCATCCCTGAACGCAATGATGTTCTGTTCGGGATCAGCCCCCAATTTGAGCAGTATTATGTCAGCTATCACGCACGGGCGACCTATTATGTGATCGGTCAGCGGGTCGAAGTCCCGGCTCAGGTCGCGGAACGTGCGCTGATCTTGGCCTTGGCAAATGGCGCTGTACCAAAGGCCGGTTGCACCCGCGCCACGTCACGCCTGCTGCGCCAACTGCCCGGCTTTGAAGGGCTGCGTCAAACGATGTTCCCGAACAAACTTGCCGATGATTTTGACACCTTGCCGGGTGTTGAAACGCGCGAATACCGCGAAGATGACGCCGATGACAAATCCGTCGCCGCCGCCCGGATCAACGCCGCCCTTACAGCCAGGCAGTAGCCGCGAGGCCAGCATAAAGCGTGGCCACACCGCCACCGATGCCCCACAACGCACTGCGTGTCCAAAACCCGATGGCCAGCGTGGCACCCGCCGCCAGCAGACGCACCAGATCAGGCTGCCCACCCGTTGCCGCCGGCCACACGACCAAAGGTGCGACCATCCCCGGCAACACAGCCACCGGTGTGAACCGCAAAAGGCGCAACACGATAGGCGGCATTGGCCTGTCGCCGATCAATCCCAAAAATGAAAACCGGATCAGAAACGTCCCGGCACCCAAAGCGGCAATGATGAACCAAATTTCAGCTGTGCTAAAATTCATTTGCGCCACCCCTCTGTCCAGATTTCAACCACGGCTCCGGTGACCATCGCCGCAGCTGCCGCCATCAATAGTCCGGTCCCTGACGGCAAACTGATAAACGCCAGCGCCACGATAATCGACGCCGCAGCAGCGGCCACATGTGCCACCGATTTTATCATCGGCGCGACCATCGCCAAGAACATGATCGGCATGATGAAATCCAGCGCCCATGCATCAGGAATGGCCGCACCGGCCAAGATACCCACCAGCGTCATGATCACCCACAGCGGCGTGATTGGCGTCGCTACCCCAAGAAAGTAGGCAACCCGATCCGCCACGCTCATCTCTGGTCGCGCCTCGTAGCGGGTGACGGACGTGATATAGGTCTGGTCAAAGTTCAGATAAGACACCAATGCCCGTTGCCACAGCGGCGCCGCCCCCAGATAGGGCACCAACGACGCGGAATACATCGCCATCCGCAGGTTAACCGCAAGCGCGGCCAACATGACAAACGGCAGCGCCGCGTTTTCCACCATCATTTGCAAGGCCGCAAACTGCGATGCGCCCGCAATGACCAGCACGCTAAAGCCCATCGCCTGCGCCAAGGTCAGCCCCGCATCCGTTGCGACGACCCCGAAAAGCGTCGCAAAGGGGATCAACATGATGACGAAAGGCAGCCCATCCCGCACCCCGGCAAGATACGCAGATTTCGCAGGTACTTTGGCGGTGGAAGTCGTCATGGCTTTGCCCTAGTTTTGGGGTGTTAACAGCAGGCTTAGCCCTGCAGCACGGGAATGACAATTGGCACGTATTGATGACATATCCGAATATCTGATCGCGCCCGATCCGGGTGCGCCGCGCCTGACACGCGCTGTCACCGGGACTGATCAGAACGGCCAGCCGATGAACCTCAACGTCGTCGAGGAACGCCCGCTGACGATTTTCCTCAATAGTCAGGAAATCGTGACCGCCATGACGATTGGTGACTACCCACAATATCTGGCGCTGGGGTTTCTGCGCAATCAGGGCATGCTGCGCGATGGCGAGGTGATCAAAGGCGTTGACTATGACGAAGAGCTGGAGGTCGTCGTCGTCCGCACCGACGGTCAGACCACCTACGAAGACAAGCTCAAGAAAAAGACCCGCACCAGCGGCTGCGCCGTGGGCACCGTTTTTGGCGACATGATGGAAGGGCTGGAAGGCGTCGTCTTGCCCGAAATCCAGGTCCGCACCTCGGACCTTTATGCGCTGGCCGCCAAGATCAACCGCACCCCATCGCTCTACCTCGAAGCGGGCGCAATCCACGGAACGATCCTGTGCCAAGGCAACCGGCCCTTGGTCTACATGGAGGACGTCGGCAGGCACAACGCCGTTGATAAAATCGCCGGCTGGATGCTGTCCGAAGGGGTCAGCGCGGCGGATAAGATTCTGTACACGACAGGGCGGCTGACATCCGAAATGGTGATAAAAACCGCATTGATGGGCATCCCGGTTCTGGCCTCACGGTCCGGGTTTACGGCCTGGGGTGTGGAAATCGCAAATCAGGTCGGCCTTACCCTGATCGGTCGGATGAAGGGGCAACGGTTCGTCTGCCTTGCCGGAGAAAACCGGCTGCTGCGCGATGCAGACCCTGCATTGGTCGCGGATGAGCCACGCAAAAGCGGGCGCAAGGGGTCAGACGCATGATTGAACCCCTTGGTGTGATCCTTGCAGGCGGGCAGGCCACCCGAATGGGTGGCGGCGACAAAGGGCTTCTGCCGCTTGGCCGTGGCTCAATTCTGTCGCATGTGATTGACCGGTTGGAACCGCAGGTGGCTGGCCTTGCGCTCAATGCCAACGGAGACCCGGCCCGATTTTCGACGCTCAATCTGCCGGTGATCGCGGATAGTATCAACGGCTTTGCGGGGCCATTGTCTGGCGTGCTCGCGGGGCTGGATTGGGCGGCCAACCGGGGCGCATCCCACATTGTGACCGCCGCCGCTGACACGCCGTTCTTTCCCTGCGATCTGGTGCCGCGCCTCGTGCTGGCTGCCGAAATCGCCGACACGCATATCGCGCTTGCCGCGACGCCCGGCGGACGCCATCCGACATTTGGGCTTTGGCCCGTCAGCTTGCGCGACGACCTGCGCGCTGCGCTTCATGATGGGCTGCGCAAGGTGGTGCTATGGACAGACAAACATGGCTGCGGCATGGCGGAATTCCCCGACGATGTGGCATTCTTTAACGTAAATACGCCGGATGATCTGGCCAAGGCCGAGGCGATGTTGTGAAACTCTACGGGATTGTTGGATATAAGAATGCAGGCAAAACCGGCCTGATGGAACGGCTGGTGACCGAAATCACCGGACGCGGGTTTTCAGTTTCCACGCTGAAGCACGCCCATCACGCCTTTGACATTGATCAGCCCGGCAAGGATAGCCACCGTCACCGCGTCGCCGGGGCACATCAGGTGCTGCTGGCATCGGGCGCGCGCTGGGCGCTGATGACCGAACTGCGCGACACCGCTGAACCCCCGCTGGACGACCTGCTTGGCCGACTGGACCCCGTCGATCTGGTGCTGGTCGAAGGCTATAAACGCGACGGCCACGCCAAGGTTGAGGCCTACCGCGCCGTAACGGGGAACCCGCTGATCGCGCGCGATGATATCACGATTCGCGCCGTGGCCAGCGACACGCCGATGGACATGGACCGTCCGGTTTTCGATCTCGATAACACAGCAGCCATCGCCGATTTTATCCTGTCAGAGGTTGGCCTGTGAAATTCGACACATTCCTCATGGTCGATTGGTCCGGCGGGAATGACCGGGGGCCAACCCCCAAGAAAGATGCGATCTGGGCCTGTGCCGCGCGCGCAGGTCAGGCCGATGAACCCGTGTATTTGCGCAATCGGCAGATCGCCGAAGACTGGATCACGCGGTTCCTGACGGACGAACGCCGCGCCGGGCACCGGGTGATGGCAGGGTTCGATTTTGCCTTTGGATACCCGGCGGGTTTCGGGCAAACGCTGATCGGTACTGACGATCCTTTTGCGATTTGGGACTGGTTCGAGGCGCACGTGAACGACGGCCTGGACAGCAACAACCGCTTTGATCTGGCGGGTGAAATCAACGCAATGTTTCCCGGTGTCGGCCCATTTTGGTTCAACGGGTTGCAGCGCGACATCGCCCATTTGCCACGCAAAGGTCTGGACCGCCGCGACCATGGCATGGCAGAAAAACGCATGGCCGAGGTGCAGGCAAAAGGGGCCTTTGCGGTGTGGCAACTGGCCGGGGCGGGTGCCGTCGGATCACAGGTTATCATGGGCCTGCCGATGCTGGCCCGGTTGCGGCGGCGTTTCGCGGATGAACTGCGCGTCTGGCCTTTCGAGTCACCGGACGCCCCGATTGCGATCGTTGAAATCTGGCCATCGCTGATTGCCAAAGCCGTCGACGCCACCAAACCTGCGACGCACATCAAAGACGCCCATCAGGTCTTGCTGCTGGCGCGGACGCTCTCGGTGATACCCGCCGACACGCTGCGCAGCCTGCTTGATGTACCCCCAAACCCCGAGGGATCAATTCTGGGGCTTGGTCAGCAAGCTATGCTGTTACAGGCCGCAATCGGCCATCCACCGCCGCTGCGCAACGATTGTTTTGCCATGCCACGGGGCGCCCACTGGACGCCAGTGGACAGCGCCTTGGCCCACCTCAAACAGCACCTCAGCGCTGTGACCGCAATCGAAACGGTTGCGATTGCACAGGCGGCCGGTCGGTTTCTGGCGGCCGATGTCACCGCCCACCGGTCACACCCACCTGCGCCGAATTCAGCCGTGGATGGTTACGGCTTTGCCGGTCCCGCGCCCGAAGGTGTTAACACCATGCCGCTGATATCGGGGCGCGCAGCGGCGGGGCAACCCTATCCCGGCCCTATACCGAACGGGCACGCAATCCGCATTTTGACGGGGGCCAACCTGCCGACAGGCGTCGATACCGTCGTGCTTCAGGAAGACGTCACAGCCACAGCAACCCATATCGCCTTTCACGGCCCGCTCAGACAAGGCGCCAACGCGCGCAAGGCGGGCGAGGACATGACAAAAGATCAGGTGATCATGCATGCACAACGCCGCCTGACCCCCGCTGATCTGGCGAGCATCACAGCGACCGGCGTCGGGCGCGTGCAGGTCCATCGTCTGCTGCGTGTCGGCATCATGTCCACCGGAGACGAGTTGCGCGACGCCGGGCAGACGGCAGACGCTGGCCACATCTATGACGCCAACCGCCCAATGCTTTGCGCCGTCGCTGCTGCGTGGGGCTACGACGTCGTGGATCTTGGCCGTGCGCCCGATGATCGCCCTGTCGTTCGTACGATGCTGACCGCCGCTGCACAGCATTGCGATGTGATCATCACGTCGGGCGGCGCATCTGCCGGTGACGAAGACCATATGTCAGCACTATTGCACGATACCGGGTCTCTGGCCCTGTGGCGGATTGCGATGAAACCGGGTCGGCCCTTGGCCCTCGGGCTTTGGAACGATACCCCCGTCCTTGGGCTGCCGGGCAATCCGGTGGCTGCAATGGTGTGCGCATTGATCTTTGCGCGGCCCGCGTTGCGTATTCTGGCAGGCGGTGCATGGCAAACACCGCAGGCATTCACCGTCCCTGCCGCCTTTTCAAAGTCCAAAAAGGCAGGTCGTCGCGAATACCTGCGTGCACGGCTGAAAGATGGGCAAGCCACCATCTTTGCCTCCGAAGGGTCAGGGCGGGTGTCGGGACTAAGCTGGGCCACCGGACTGGTCGAACTTGGCGACGATGCACAATCCATCGGCCCCGGTGATCCGGTCCGCTTTATCCCGTTTGGCAGTTTCGACATATGAAAATCACCATAGGCATCCCCGAGGCCAACCGGGCCGAGGCCGCCGCCCTGTATTGGGAGGCATTCGGCGAAAAGCTTGGCTTTGTTCTGGGTCCAAAGTACCGCGCGCTGGTCTTTGTCACCCGCGTGCTCCGATCCGATCATGGGATCTGCGCCCATGACGACCAAGGGCGGCTGCTGGGCGTTGCAGGGTTCAAGACCATGCATGGCGCGCTTGTCGGTGGCAGCTTTCGTGACATGCAGCACGTTTTTGGCTGGGTCGGCGCGACAATCCGCGTGCTTTTGCTGGCCGCGCTGGAACGCGATACCGACAACGAGCGCTTTTTGATGGATGGGATTTTTGTGGCACAGGAGGCCCGCGGACAGGGCGTTGGCACCGCGCTGCTTCATGCCGTCGCCGCCGAAGCAAAGCGGCGCGGCTACCGGCAGGTTCGGCTTGACGTCATCGACACGAACCCGCGTGCCCGCGCATTATATCTGCACGAAGGCTTTACCGAGGTCGATACACATTCAATCGGGATTCTGCGGCACATCTTTGGGTTCAGTGCCGCAACAACGATGGTCCGCGACGTTTAGCCTGACCCGATAATCGCACCCGCCGCAAAGACCAATGCGCCCCCCAGCACGACCTGAAAAGCCGCGCGCAGGAATGGCGTTTGCATGTACCGATTCTGAATCCACGCGATGGCCCAGAGTTCGACAAAAACAACAACCAGCGCGATGGCCGTCGCCGTCCAGAAATCCGGGATCAAATAGGGCAGCGCATGCCCCAACCCGCCAAGCGTCGTCATCACGCCCGCAGCGATACCACGCTTGAGCGGCGAGCCCCGGCCCGAGATCTGCCCGTCATCCGACGCAGCCTCGGTAAATCCCATTGAAATACCGGCACCCACCGACGCGGCAAGGCCCACCAGAAACGTCGTCCATGTGTCCTGCGTGGCAAATGCCACGGCAAAAATCGGCGCGAGTGTGGAAACAGAGCCATCCATCAGCCCCGCCAGCCCCGGCTGCACCCACGTCAGGATAAATTGCCGGTGGGCCGCGCTTTCCTCATGTGATCGTTCGTCAGGGCTTAGGTGTTCATCGCTCAGAGCATCGGCTTTTTCGGAATGCGCGGCCTCGGCAGCGGCCAGATCGCCCAAGAGCCTGCGGGTCGCGGCGTCCGTTGTTTTCGCCGCAGCCGCCTCATAGAAACGCTGTGCGTCTCTCTCCATTTGCGCCGCCTCGTCCCTGATCCGTTCCAGACCAAGGTTTTCGATCAACCAGACCGGGCGACGGGCATAAAAGCCCGACACATGCTCGCGCCGAATAAGCGGAATAACATTACCAAACCGGGCGGTATGCAGGTCAATCAATCGGCGACGATGTTCATCCTCTTCCCCCGCCATTCCATCAAATACCGCAGCCGACGCGCCATAGTCAGCGCGCAATCTTTCAGCATAGGACCTATATATGCGGGCGTCGTCCTCTTCAGATGAAATCGCGAGCGCCAGAATTTCCTGCTCTGACAAGTCTTTGAATCTACGACGGCTGGCAATGCCCGGGATCATGGCGAACTCCTATCTTAGAATTATTCTAAATTAGTCGATTCTACGGCAAGGGCAAGCTGGAAAAGTGAACAGATCGGTGTATTTCCCGCTTCACAAACTAAACTGTTCAGTTTAGAAATGAGGCAAATCAAAGGAACCCACCATGAACCGCATATTTCTTGCCCTCATCGCCGCATCTACCATAAGCATCGCCGCCCCGGTATCTGCCATGCCGGTTGCAGTTGACTTTCCGGTCCTCACTTATCCCACGCATCCAACCCCCGGCGCCACGAAAAGCAGCGCCCGCCTGACGATGTTGAATGGCACCCTATGCACCACCGGCGACCGTAAAAAGAGTTGCGGCGCAGGTCCAGCCACCGTGCAATGTCCTTGCCCGAAGTGAACTGCTCGGTTTATGGTGCGGGTCCATAGCGAGGGACACGATGCCAGACGGCACAATAGAACCGAAAAAAGGCCGCAAGTTTGATCAGGTACTGGAAGGTGCCAGACAAGTGTTCCTATCCGACGGCTTTGAGGGCGCGAGCGTTGATGACATTGCGCGTGCCGCGGGTGTGTCCAAGGCTACGCTATACAGCTACTTCCCCGACAAACGCTTTCTTTTCATGCAGGTGGCCAAGACAGAATGCTGCCGTCAGGCCGATACGGCAATCGAATCCATCGACATGAACGCGCCGGTGCAAAAGGTACTTTGCAATATTGCCGGACAGATGGTCGATTTCATCACATCGCAATTCGGCAAGCAGATTTTCCGAATCTGCGTCGGTGAAAGCGACCGTTTCCCCGAATTAGGGCGCGAGTTCTACGAAAGCGGGCCAATGCTGATCCGTGATCGGCTGGTCGAATACTTTGACAAGGCCATCGCACGCGGCGAATTGCAGATCGACGACCGTACCTTGGCCGCCGACCAGTTTCACGAGTTGTGCAAGGCAGACCTGTTTCCGCGCATGGTCTTCAACATGGCCGATGAATTCACCGATGCTGAAAAACTGCGGGTGGTGAACGGGGCCGTGGATATGTTCATGGCGCGCTACGGGGTCAAGGCCTAATCCAGCCTGCGGACCTCATGATGGTTGCCCGGTCCCTTACGCAGTTCGAACCGCCCTGTCTTGGCCAACAAATCGCTTAGTTTCGGACTGCCGTAGGTGCGGGAATCGAAATCGGGGTTGGCACGGGTGATATATTGACCCAACTGCCCAAGCGAGAACCACTCTCCCTCGCGGTCGATACTTTCCATTGCCTTTATCACCAGTGGGATCACTTTCGTGGTCGGCAGCCGCGTGCCCGTCGCAGTGATCGGGGCGGTCTGCGGGCTCTTGTCGGGCTTGACCGCGCCATTGGGTTCCTTGTCCTGCCCGACGATATTTTCGATCAGGATGAACCTGTTGCAAACATTGCGCAGGCTGACGGGCGCCTTGGCTTCGCCGATGCCAATCACCTCGACGCCATTTTCACGCAGCCGATTGGCCAGCGCCGTAAAGTCGCTGTCAGAGCTGACAAGGACAAAGCCGTCAAACCGACCCGTGTGCAAGATATCCATGGCATCTATCACCAGTCCGATGTCGCTCGCGTTCTTGCCCTTGGTGTTGGCGGTTTCCTGATTGGCGACCAGCCCCAGTTCCACGACTTCCTTTTTCCAGTTACCCAATGCCGGGCTTGACCAGTCGCCATAGACACGGCGCAGGGCAGGTTCGCCGTAGGTCGTGATTTCGCGCAGAATGGCGGCTGCGTATTTCGCCGGGATGTTGTCGGCGTCAATCAAAACCGCCAGTAGTTTTTGTTCCCTTGGCATTGCCTTGTCCTTTCGGGCCACCACAAGGCCCTGTAAATTGAAAAAGGCCCGGATCAGTGCCGGGCCTTTGTCGGGTCAGCGTTCCAGTCTAGAATTCAACGACAGCGCGGATCGATTCACCTGCGTGCATCAGATCAAAGCCTTTGTTGATATCTTCCAGTTTCAGCTTGTGCGTAATCATCGGGTCGATCTCGATCTTGCCCTGCATGTACCAGTCCACGATCTTGGGCACATCCGTGCGGCCACGCGCCCCGCCAAATGCCGTGCCGCGCCAACTGCGCCCGGTGACAAGCTGGAATGGCCGCGTGCTGATCTCTGCTCCGGCGGGGGCCACGCCGATAATGATGCTTTCGCCCCAACCTTTGTGCGCCGCTTCCAGTGCCGTGCGCATGACATTCACGTTGCCCGTTGCGTCAAATGTGTAATCCGCACCGCCACCGGTTAAAGCCACCAGATGCGCAACCAGATCACCCGTCACTTCGGATGGGTTCACAAAGTCAGTCATACCAAAGCGCGTTGCCATCTTGATCTTGCCGGGGTTCAGGTCAACGCCGACAATTTGATCCGCACCGGCAAGCCGCAGACCCTGAATCACATTCAAGCCAATGCCGCCCAGACCAAACACGATCGCACGGCTGCCAATTTCGACCTTGGCGGTATTGATCACCGCACCAATACCGGTTGTGACGCCGCAGCCAATATAGCAAATCTTGTCGAATGGCGCGTCATCGCGGACCTTGGCCAGCGCGATTTCGGGCAAAACGGTATGGTTGGCGAATGTCGAACAGCCCATGTAGTGCAGGATCTGCGTGCCATCGAGCATGGAAAACCGGCTGGTCCCATCAGGCATCACACCCGCACCCTGCGTCGTGCGTATCGCCTGACACAGGTTGGTCTTTGGGTTCAGACAATATTCGCAGGTGCGACATTCCGGCGTATAAAGCGGGATCACGTGATCGCCGGGTTTCAGGCTGGTCACGCCAGCCCCGACCTCCAGCACAATACCTGCACCTTCATGGCCCAGAATGGCCGGAAACATCCCTTCCGGGTCGTCACCCGACCGGGTGAATTCGTCCGTGTGGCAAATGCCTGTCGCTTTGATTTCGACCAAAACCTCGCCCGCTTTAGGGCCTTCAAGGTTCACTTCCATCACCTCAAGTGGCTGGCCGGCTGCCATCGCTACCGCTGCACGCGTCCGCATGTTCATCTCTCCTATTGCTTGGGGCAAAGATCAGCTAAAGATGGCGGGAATTCAACCGTTCACTCTCGACCGGCTTGCAAAATCAGCGCGCTGACCGGAAAGATAAGCCGATGAAACATCTGACAATCCTTTTTCTGCTCGCTGCATGTGCCGCGCCACCACCAGCGCTACCGCCACAAATGCAGGACAGCTGCGGCGCAAACGAACACGCCACCCTGATAGGTCAGGACGTCACAGCGCTGGAAAAGGTGCTGATTTTGGGCATGGTCCGCATCATCCGACCCAACGATGTCGTCACACAAGATGACAGGCCACGCCGCATCAACTTTGCCATCCGCACAGATGAAAAAATCAGTGCGATCACCTGTGGCTAGTTTTTTGGAATTCAGAAGGTCCCGGTGTCGCGAACTAGGTGGGGGCTATTGGCCGCGGCACCGGGATGAACTTCTTCATGGCTCCAACTTGCCGCTCGCTTGTGTTCCCAATTGGTAAAGCCTGCGACCTTACCGTGATTATTTCGCGGCATAATAAAGGCACTTTTTAACAGTGCTTGATTTTCAGGGCATTTGGCGCAACCGTGGCGTATGACAGTTCTTCCGCCGTCCAATTTCCACGCCGACACTCGGGTCGCCTTTCACCGAACCGAGCTTGGTGTGATCCTTGGTCTTTATGGGCGTATGGTGGCGGCGGGCGAGTGGCGTGATTACGGTATCTCCTGCCTCCGCGATGCGGCCATATTTTCCATCTTTCGGCGCACGGCTGAAAATCCTCTCTATCGCGTTGAAAAACGCCCCAAGCTGCGCATGAAGCAAGGGCAATATGCGGTGGTCGCCATAGATGGACAGGTCCTCAAGCGCGGAAACGACCTGACGCAGGTTTTGCGCGTCTTGGAACGCAAACTGATCCGCTCGGTCGATTAAAGCCGCCTGCGCGCCACGACCGCACCGCCGCCCTGCGCTTCGATCCGCAAAACAGCATTGGCAATCGGCTCGTAAGCGGTCGCCATGTGATGGGCGTTTGCGTGGATCAGCGTCATCGCATCCACCATCATCCCGACATGCCCCCGCCAGAACACCAAATCGCCGCGCATGAGATCACTGTCCACCGACTGACCCAGCACCTGCTGCATGTCACTGTCCGCCGGACACGGGATGTTGCAGGCATGCAGGCTGGCAGCCACCAGACCGGAACAGTCGATGCCCCGGGTCGAGTTTCCACCCCAAAGATAAGGCACCCCAAAATGCATCTGCGCAACCGTAACGGGATCGCTGAACGGTTGATCCAGGGGGCGCAAATGCCTTTTCGGCACGAATCCCACGCTGGTTTCAAAGAACTTCCGCCGCTCGTCCGTCACCAGAACACGTGCGCCCAATGGCAGCGCCATCAGGTCGCGTGATTTAATATCCTCTTCCGCATAGGCATGGCTGGCAGGCGTTGCGACAAAGTGGGTCGGCGTGTGGCGCGTGCCAAGCTGATCAGTCAGCACATAACCCACGTAACCATCAACCGCCTGCACAAACGACCAACCCGCGTGATCTTCGAAGACGGTCACGATGGCCCCCAGAAGAAGCTGACGATCCCGTGCGCCGCCAGCGGTCGCGCACAGATCCACAACCGGGCGCATCACCATCATGGGCCACCCTGTTACAAAGGCCGCCGCAGCGACCTGCCCAGCCAAATGCATCGCGGCAACCCGCGCGTTGGCAGGCGTCAGGCGGCGATCAATCATATGTTCAGCAACTGCGGCAAGGCTTCAAGCACAGCGCGCGCGCCCATACCAACGCCGCCTTTGGGGCGCGACGGCGCAGCGGTGGGTTGCCAGCCATAAATGTCGAAATGCACATAGGGGCTTTGGACAAAACGCCGCAGAAACAACGCGGCGGTAATGCAGCCAGCCATCCCCCCGCTCGGGGCATTGTCCAGATCGGCGATACCCGGTTCGATCATCGTTTCGTAAGGTTCATGAAAAGGCAGCCGCCAAACCGGGTCGGCAACCGCGCGCGCGGCCTTTGCAATCGCATCAGCGTGGCCGTCATCATCGGTAAAGAACGGCGACAAATCAGCGCCGACCGCGACCCGCGCAGCGCCCGTCAGGGTCGCCATCGAGATCACCAAATCGGGATTGTCTTCGTCCGAAAGCGTCAGCGCATCGGCAAGCACCAGCCGCCCTTCGGCATCGGTATTATTGACCTCAACCGTCAGCCCCTTACGCGATGACAGGATATCCTGCGGTCGAAACGCATTGCCGTCGATGCCATTTTCAACTGCAGGGATCAGCACGCGCAAGCGCAGCTTCAGGCCCAGCCCCATGATCATATGCGCCAGCCCCAGCACGGTCGCGGCCCCCCCCATGTCCTTTTTCATCAGGCCCATAGACGCGCCGGGCTTGATGTTCAGGCCGCCGGTATCGAAACAAACCCCCTTGCCCACCAGCGTCAGCTGCGGCCCGGCGTCACCCCAACGCAGATCCAGCAAGCGGGGGGCGCGGGTCGAGGCGCGGCCAACCGAATGGATTAACGGAAAATTGGCCGAAACCAGATCATCGCCCGTGATGACATTGATGCTGGCGTCATGGTCCCCCGCCAGCGCACGTGCCGCGTCTTCCAACTCGTCAGGCCCCATGTCAGAGGCGGGGGTATTGATCAAATCGCGGGTCAACGCCTCGCCATTGGCAATAATGGTCAGACGGCGCGCATCGACCCCGCCGGGGGCAATCAGTCCCGCAATGGCAGACGAAGGCTTGCGGTAGCGATCAAAGCTGTAGCTGGCCAGCAACCATGCCAGTGCGGCTTCTTCCAATTCACCGTCCTGCAGGCCGCTTGCGATGTGATACGTCCCCTTTGGCAGGTTGCGCGCGGCAGTGCCGATATGAAAACGGCCGCGCGCGCGCTTTGCCGCAGTTCCGTAACCGACAAGCGCCAGCGCGATCCCCCCCTGCGCATCAGGAATGGTCAAGACCTGCCCCAGTTCACCGGTAAAACCCTGTGACGTGGCCCAGGCCCGCGCCATATCGGACAAACTGCCCAATGTCTGATCAACATCGTCCGCAGCCACAACGTGCAGCGGGATCGACGTGTCAGACTCGGGGGCGAAGGCAAGGGGCATGGGGTATCCTGTCAGGCTGGGGTATGCTGGCCAGACTAACCTCTTGCCCTTTGGCCGCAAGCCCCGTCGCTATCTGTCGCGGAAATTCCACACCTCGGATACCGCGACATCAAAGCTGCGTTCCAAACGGGCAACCGTCGCCTCAAGAGCCACGCCATCACGTTGGTTCAGGCATGTTACAACGTGATTGGCGGACGCCATCACTTCGGTCAGGCCAATCTGATCGGAAATCAGCCCGATCCGGCGCGCGGGCTTTAACATGGCCGCGAAATCGGAATGTGCCAGCCCCCGTTGCAATACATCAAGCCGCATGGCGATATCCTCAAGAACGCGGCAAATAACCTCCTCTGCTTCGGCAGTATCTTTCTGCGCGAATAGACGGTTCAAAGGGGCCGGATCGAAATGCGACTGATCACTGCAGCGCAAAACGATAACGTCCAAATCGGGTTCGGGCACCGGGGCCAAGAAAGGTGTGATATGTTCCATATACCGGGTTTTAGTGCATCAAGGTTCCCAGAAGGTTGAGGCGGAAACGAAAAATCGCTCGAAATTCCAGAAAATGCAACGTATCTAAAACCAAAGTCGCAAGGAACACAGCACATGAAACACGCGCGCCCGCTGCCAAGCTATCTGGTGACCCGGTATCACGGCTGGAAAGCCACCACATATGCAGAAAACAAAGGGTGGTATCGGCGCCTTGCGGAAGACGGCCAGCGCCCGCGCGCGATGGTTATATCGTGTTGCGACAGTCGCGTTCACGTCACGTCGATCTTTGGCGCCGATCAGGGCGAATTCTTTATTCACCGCAATATCGCCAACCTCGTACCGCCCTATAACCCCGACGGGGAATATCACGGCACCTCTGCCGCCGTTGAATACGCGATCGGCACGCTAAAAGTGTCGCATCTGATCGTGCTGGGCCATTCCGGCTGCGGCGGGGTTGAAGGGTGTTATGATATGTGTGCGGGCAACGCACCGCATCTCGAGAAATCCAGCAGCTTTATCGGTCGCTGGATGGATATCCTGCGCCCCGGTTATGACGCGCTGCCCGACGGGGATGAGGCGACGCGAAAGCGCGCACTTGAAAAGGCATCGGTGCTGATTTCGTTGGAAAACCTGATGAGCTTCCCTTTTGTGAAAAGCGCCGTCGACGATGATATGCTTTCCCTCCATGGCTTGTGGAACGACATCGGCGAAGGCGGGCTAGAGGCGTTTGATCCCGCAACACATACCTTCACCGCCATCTGAACAGCCTTGCAACTAGACCAACGTTCCCTCACTGGACACATTGAAATTGCCTGGGGTCATCATGTCTGAAATCCTGTCCCTCGCGGGAACCAACCTCATTTCACCCATTATTCTCAGCTTTGCACTGGGGCTGGCGGCTGCCCTCGCGCGGTCTGATTTGACCATCCCCGAAGCAGTCGCCAAGGGCATGTCGATCTATCTGCTCTTTGCCATCGGCTTTAAGGGTGGGGTTGCCGTTAGCACACACGGGGTCGACACTACGCTGGTGCTGTCCGTGATTGCAGGTGTGATCCTGTCGTTCGGCCTGCCGCTGATTGCCTTTGCCCTGCTGCGGGTCATGACCGGCCTGTCCAATATCGACGCCGCCGCGGTCGCCGCGCATTATGGGTCAATCAGCATCGTGACCTTTGTTGCCGGAACGTCCGTGCTCGAAGGGCGTATGATCGCCACCGAAGGCTACATGGTCGCAATCGCCGCCGTCATGGAGGCCCCCGCGATCCTATCGGCGCTGTGGCTGGTTGCGCGCAGCGGTGGCACTGGCCGGATGGAACCGGGACTGATGCGCGAAATTCTGTTGAACGGCTCAATCGTCTTGCTGGTCGGGGCGTTTTTTATCGGGGCCATCACCGGCGAAAAAGGATTGGCCGAGATCAGTTCGTTTATCGTCGCCCCCTTCAAAGGTGTGCTGTGCCTGTTTTTGTTGGATATGGGGCTGATTGCCGGTCGCGGATTGCGTCAATCCAAAGGGGTGCTGGGACTGGGCGCCATTGGGTTTGCCATCTTGATGCCCCTGATCGGCGCGTCAATCGGGCTGGCAATGGGCATGATGATCGGCCTGTCGCTGGGTGGAATCGTCTTGATGATGATCCTTGCTGCCTCGGCCAGCTATATCGCGGTCCCCGCCGCAATGCGTGTCGCCCTGCCAGAGGCGAACCCCTCAATCTACCTCACACTTTCCCTTGGCGTAACCTTTCCATTTAACCTGACGCTTGGCATCCCGCTGTACCTTGCCGCAGCCCAAGCTGTGACCGGAGGCTGATATGCAAACCCACACCGCCAAGCGCGTCGAAATCGTGATCGAAGCCCCGCTGGAGCGCCGCCTGACAGATGCGCTGACCAAGGCTGGCGTCACCGGATACACCGTCTTGCCCGTCTTGGGCGGTTCAGGCCGGTCCGGCCAATGGACCCGCGAAGGCCAGGTGGGCCGCGCGGGTATGGTATCAGTGGTTTGCCTGATCAAGCCCGAACGCTTGGACGGTCTGTTGGATGCCGCATTTACGGTTGTCGAAAAACATATCGGCGTGGTCAGCATCAGCGATGCGCAGGTGTTGCGCGCCGAACGGTTCTAGCCACCCCAACCATCCGACTGCATCTCGCGCAAGCGGCTGGCCGTGCGTTCAAATTCAAACGTGCCTTCACCCTCAAGATACAACATTTCAGGTGTCGCAGCTGCCGTACAAATCAGTTGCACCCTGGCCTCGTACAGCGCGTCGATCAATGTAACGAACCGCTTGGCCTCGTTGAAATTGTTGCGCGACAGGGCCGGCACATCCTCGAGTATCAAAACACGCACAGCGTCGGCCAGCGCCAGATAGTCGGCAGCGCCCAACGGCATACCGCAAAGATCAAAGAATTTGGCGCGCGCCACACCATTATGATAGTCTGGCAGCGTAACCTGCCGCCCCTTCACATGCAAAATCAAAGGCGCCGAATGCCCACCGCTCAGGTCATGCCAGATTTGCGCAATCGCGGTGCGGGCTGCGGCATCAATTGGGGTAAAATAGGTCGGTGTGCCAGCCAGGCGGTCCTGGCGATAATCGGTGTCACTGGTCAGTTCATGCACGACCATATGGTGCTTGAGCAGTGCGATGAACGGCGTGAAAAGCTGGCGATTCAACCCATTCTTATACAGATCATCGGGCAGCCTGTTGGACGTGGTCACCACAACGACACCCGCCGCAAACAGCGCCTCGAACAACCGCCCCACGATCATCGCATCGGTGATATCGCTGATCTGCATCTCGTCAAAGGCCAGAAACCGCACCTCGCCCGCCAGCTTTGCAGCGACCGGCGCAATGGCATCATCGACACCGCGCTTGCGCGCCTGCGTCATCTCGGCATGGACCCACTGCATAAAGGCATGAAAATGGCGCCGTTGTTTGGGGGCATCGACATGTTCATAAAGCAAGTCCATCAGCATGGATTTGCCGCGCCCGACGCCGCCCCACATATATAGACCGGGAATCGGCGGCGGGGCCTTGCGAAACAGGCCCCCGCGCTTGACCGGCTCGGCCAGTGCGGCGCGCACACGCTCAAGCTCGGGCAGGACCGCAACCTGCGCCTCATCACGTGTCAGCGTGCCAGCCGCAAGCGCGGCGTTATAAGCATCTTGCATTGTCATCGCGATTGGATAGCGCGCGCGCGCCAGATTGAAAAGCAACGCATCGCGCTTTCGACAATTGACAATCCTCATGCGCAAAAGCCAAGTGCATGGATGAAAAGCCAAGCCCCCCTTATCACGCCGGTCCTGATTGCAGGCTGCATTATCATCATGACGGGCTTTGCGATCCGGGCGTCCTTTGGGGTTTTCCAAATCCCCATCGCAACGGAATTCGGCTGGTTGCGGTCCGATTTCAGTCTGGCGATTGCAATCCAGAATCTGGCTTGGGGCATCGGGCAACCGATCTTCGGCGCGATCGCCGAGAAAATTGGCGACCGCAAGGCGATCATCGCCGGTGCGCTTTTCTATGCCGCCGGGCTATTGCTTTCATCCGGTGCAACCACGCCGGAGGCACACCAATTCTACGAAATATTGGTGGGCTTTGGCATCGCAGGCACCGGGTTTGGCGTTATCCTCGCCGTTGTCGGGCGGGCCGCATCGCACGAAAACCGCTCTATGGCACTGGCGATTGCCACCGCCGCAGGGTCCGCAGGCCAAGTGTTTGGCGCACCGCTCGCGGCCTACCTGCTTAGCTTTATGACATGGCAAATGACGTTTGTGGCCTTTGCCGGCCTTATCCTGACGACACTTCTGGTCCTGCCCATGATGCGCAGCCCGGTCACCGCCTCAAAGGCAGCACTTGACGAAAGCATGCGTACGATCCTCGTGCGCGCTTTCAAAGACCCGTCCTACATGTTGATCTTTCTGGGCTTCTTCTCGTGCGGCTATCAGCTCGGCTTCATCACGGCGCATTTTCCGGCAATGGTGACCGAAATGTGCGGGCCAATCAGCCCGACCAGCGCGCTGTCAGGCATGGGAATAACGACCACCAGCGCGCTTGGGGCCGTTGCCATCTCTTTGATCGGGCTGGCGAACATCGGTGGCACGCTTCTCGCCGGATGGGCCGGAAAACATTACCCCAAGAAATACCTGCTGGCCGGGATCTACATGGGACGCACCATTGTGGCTGCTGCGTTCATCCTGACGCCGATGACACCCGCAACAGTTCTGCTGTTCTCTGTTGGCATGGGCAGTCTGTGGCTGGCGACTGTGCCGCTGACAACCGGTCTTGTCGCGCACCTTTATGGGCTGCGCTATATGGGCACGCTTTATGGCATCGTGTTCTTTTCCCATCAACTCGGGTCATTCATGGGCGTCTGGCTGGGCGGGCGGCTCTACGATATCTACGGCACCTATACCCATGTCTGGTGGGTTGGCGTCGGGGTCGGGGCGTTCAGCGCGATCGTACACCTGCCCATCCGCGAAAATCAGCGCCGTGCCGCGACGGCCTAGCAAAACAGTTCGCCGCTCATCGATCCGATGACCATTACCGTGGTCTTGGTCTACACGTACGGCCTGTTTTACCGGACAACGCGGTCGTGGGTTGCGTGTTTGGATTGGCCGCCCTTGGCGCCATGTCATCGCCCATCCCGGTGGCAGACGGCGACGCCGACCGGCCTGATCAATCCCGCAAAGCCGCGCGTATGGCCGCGATCAGCTCGGCACTGTGCGTATAGGGCAATGCATGGTCTGCACCGGGCACGACCTCTTGCCGGGCGGCGCGATTCCACTGGGCGAGCAACCCAAGCGATTCGATCGGGATAACCTGATCCCGCTCTGCCCAAATTGCAACGACAGGCACATCGTCGCGGCCCAACTTGCGGTGCTCGCTTTCTTGCCGCTCTGCCAGAATCCCCCGCCGACTGGACAGGACCGCAGGCAAAAACCCGCGCCTGTGCAATTCGTGGCGCTGTGCCATAAAAACCCTGCTGACCTCTGGTCGGCGTGCCCGCGCAGGGATCGTCTTAAGAATACGTCGACGGGCAAACAGACCGTGCACCCAATCCCCCAAGACAGGCGTGCGGCGGCAAAATCCGGAAAATCGGCTTTCTTGCATCACCACACCTGCACCGGCCAGCATGATCACACGTTTGATGCGGTGCGGGTTTTGTGCCGCAAACGCGGTCGCTATTGCAGCCCCCATCGAATAACCAACCAGCGTTATCTCTTCGATCAAGTTCTGGTGCGCCAGCAAATCGGACAGTTGGCGCAAAAAGAAGGCCCTGTCTTGCAACCCAAGCGGCGCATCCGACAGGCCACGCCCATAAAGATCATACACCAGCACGCGATACCCCAACGCGCCCAACCCCTCGGCCAGCTCGTCCATGCCGACAGACGGCGTGGTCAACCCGTGAATAACAACCGCCGCTGGCCCCCGCGCGGGACCAACCCAGCGATAATGGGTCAGCCCCTGCGATAGTTGGGCAAAGTCACCGTCCGCACCATGCCGCTGCGATGTGCCAATTGTGGGTCGCAGCCGCTCAATCAGAAACGGCGCCATCGCAACGATGCCGATCAACGCAATGGCAAGTATCCAAACATACCACATAAACGCAAAATTCCTTTTCCGGCCGGCATTCAATTGACAGTGCGAAACATCCGCCTAGCGCGCGTGCCACGCGGCAAGAATGTAGCGACTGGTCATCAGATCAAGGTGGGCACCACCACCATTCTTGAAAACTGTGATATCGTCATCACTGCAGCGCTTGAACGCATCTAGTTCATAATAGTCTGCAATAATGTCTTCTTCGCCAATCGCCCCAGCCGCAATCGGAATCTTCAGCTCGCCGATATGGCCGATTGTGGTGGCCCGGCTGTCCACGAATATACGGGATTTTTGCAATGCCGCATCATCGACCTCGCGCATGTCAGGCCGGTAGGCGCCGATCAGATCAATATGCTGGCCGGGTCGCAGCCACGCACCTTTCACCAACGGGGTAGTCGACATGGTCGCGCATGTGACGATATCGGCGGACCGCACCGCGGCCTCAAGATCATCGGCGATCGCCACATCGCGGTTGGCGTCCTGAAACGCGCGCGCGCCCTCAGGTGACCGGTTCCAAATCGTAAACCGCGCGTCTGGAAAAGCGGCGGCATAGGCGTCGCGCAACGACTGGCCCACGGTGCCGGCCCCCACGATCAAGATGTCGCGGCTATCTGGTCGCGCCAATCGGGTCGCGGCCAGCAGACTGTCGCCCGCCGTCTTCCACTTGGTCACAAGATGAAAGTCCAGAATTGCCTCCAGCGTTCCATCCTGACCCGAAAACAGATTGACCGCCCCACCAATGGCAGGCTTGCCCAGCGCCTTGTTTCCCGGAAAAATTGTCGCGCATTTCACCGCAAGCCCCATACCCGCAATCCAGGCAGAGCGGTTCAAAAGGGTATTCGCGCCTTCATATAAAAACACATCAGCCACATCAGCCTTGGGATACTTATGCCCCTCGGCCAACGCTTTGGTCAGCGCGAGCCAGTCAAGGTTCGCCTCGCCCTCGGCAAAGGGGATCGTCACAGTCATTCGGCCGCCTCCCTACTTAATACGCCAGCAGCAACCAGCCGATCAGCCCAGCCATGGGACCCGTCGAACAAATGCGTCTGCCAGCCCCGCGCAGCTGCTACGTTGATATTATCAACGCGGTCATCGGTGAACAACAATGTCGCGGGGTCCAACCCGCAATCCTGCTCGACCATTTCATATATCTGCGCTTCTGGCTTTATCACCCTCATGTGCCCCGAGATGTAGCGCCGGTCGAACTCGCCCAAGAACGGATAAACCGGTTCGGCGATTTCAAACGTCTGAATGCCAAAATTGGTCAGCGCAAAGACCGAGACATCCGCAGCCCGCAAGGCCCGCAGCAACCGGACGGAATGATCAATGGCCGGGGCTGCCATATCAATCCACCGGTCATGCCACATCAGCACCTCATCATGCCAATCGGGGTTCGCTTCGGCGGCGGCGCGGATCGTGTCGTGAAAATTGCCGCCACGGTCAACCACGTCATTGATGCCATGCAGATCAATCGCCGCAAACATCGCGCGGCGGCGGTCAGCGCCAATGACGCTGTCGTAAAACCGCTCTGGCTGCCATTCAATCAGCACATTGCCGATGTCAAAGATCACGGCGTTCACATTTGGCATCATCGCTCCCTACCGAGTGTCGCGCTCACATTAGCGGCGCAGCGGGCGCTGTAAACCGGGTGACCCGACTTGCGCCTCGCGCCAGACCGAAAACAGCCCCGCCCCAAGGATTAGCACCATCCCGGCATAGTCGGAAAACTGCGGGTATTCGCCAAAAATCATGACGCCCCACATCACCGCCATCGGCAGCGCGAGATATTCAAAAGGTGCGACGTATGATGCCTCGGTCACGCGGTAGGCCTGACTGATCAGAAAACCGCCAATGCCGATCCCTATGCCGATCAACACAAAAATCGGATAATCTGCCGGCAAAGGCCAGCTCCAGGCGCGCAGTAGAAACTCCATCGACGGATCCGCCTGATCACCAAAGCGCCCGTCCCCCACGACAAGCCCCATGGCCACGCAGACGATGATGAACGTGATCTGGATATAAAACGCCATCGTCGCGGCGGATTCCGTGGGGCCGATCCGGCGGGTAATAATATGAATTCCCGCATAGAAAAAAGCCGCCGCCAATGGGAACAGCGACGCCAACTGAAACGCCGCAGTGCCCGGCCGCATCATGACCAGCACGCCGACAAACCCTATCGCAATCGCCGACCAACGCCGCAGGCCGACAGTTTCACCCAGAAAAATCACCGAAAAGATCGTGATCACCAGCGGTGTAACAAAGAAAATCGCCACCGCATCGGCCAAGTCCATCGCCGCAAGCCCCAGAAAAAACGTCATGTTCGCGAAAACGACGCAAAGCCCCCGCAACATATGCATCCGCAACCGTTTGGTTCGGGCAATGGCCCAGCCGCTGGTCAACGGCGCAATCAGCCCAAGGATCACCACCAGCCCGATCACCGATCGGATCAGCACCACCTGATGCAGCGCATATCCACCGCTCAGAAATTTGATCGCCATGTCATTTGTCGAAAAGAAGATGACGGAAATCGCGGCGCATAGCGCGCCCAGCGTGGCCGGTGGCATATTGGCGATACGTATCATGTCGCCCTGCTTCGCAGCAGGTTGGCGATCTGTCTATCCCTTTTGCGACGCGGCTGCCCGCACCGCACGTTCCAAGCCATCCAGAAAACGGGCGCGGTCGGCCTTGCTAAACGGCTTACCCCCGCCTTGCCGGAACGGATCGGCGGCGCGCATATCCGCCATCAGATCACGGGTGGCCAGCACGTTCCCGATATTGGCTTGGGTCAGCGGCTCTCCATTGTGCTTCAGCACCAGCGCGCCGTTTTCGATACAGCGCGCCGCCAGCGGGATATCGCCCGTAATCACGACGTCGCCCACTGTCACGCGGTCCGCAATCCACATATCGGCCACGTCCGGCCCATCGGGAACGACAACCGTTTCGACCAACGGGTTTTGCGACGGACGAATCCCCCCGTTCGACACAACGAACATCCGCAATTTATGACGCGTGCCGACACGTTCTACCTCGGCCTTGACCGGGCACGCATCCGCATCGACGTATATCATGCGTAAAGCGCCTCTGCGTGGAAGGCGACGTGGTCTTCCATGAAGGTCGAGATAAAGAAATACGAATGATCATAGCCCTTTTGCAGGCGGACCGTGCCTTCTTGGCGGCGCACCGCAATCGCCCGTGCCATATGCTCCGTGCCCAGCAGATCGCCAAACTGATCAGCCGTGCCCGTGTCGATCAGCACCGGCCCATCAAACCCCTGCCCGTGCATCAGCAAGGTCGCATCATACGGCGCCCAGGTTATCTCATCCGCGCCAAGATAGGCCGTGAACTGCTTGCGGCCCCAATCGCTGTGGGTCGGATGGCAGATCGGCGCGAATGCCGAAACGGACGCAAACCGCCCCGGCAAGGACATCGCCAACGTCAGCGCGCCATGGCCGCCCATGGAATGGCCAGTGATCGCCTGCCGGGCCATATCAAGCGGGAAATGATCGCCCAGCAACGTCGGCAATTCCGTCGCAAGATAATCCCACATCTGGAAATGCGGCCGCCATGGGTCCTGCGTCGCGTTGACATAAAATCCGGCACCCTGACCCAAATCATATGCGTCGTCATTCGCCACACCGTCGCCGCGCGGCGATGTATCGGGGAACACCAGCGCAATCCCCTGTTCGGCAGCCCATGCCTGTGCGCCCGCCTTGTTCATGGCATTCTCATGGGTACAGGTCAGGCCCGACAGAAACCACAGCACGGGCACCGGGCCAAGGGCGGCCTCCTCTGGCAGGAAAACCGCGAATGTCATCTCACAGTTACAGCTGACCGACGTGTGGGAATAAACCCCTTGCGTGCCACCAAAACAACGGTTCTCAGATATGGTTTTCATGCTGGTCCCTTTCAATTGTCCTAGAGCTACCGCACCCTCACAGGGTTGTCACCCATGCGATAACCAATGATACCGTCACGATACTTGCCGCAGTCGACAGCAAAATCGCGGCCGACACACGGGCCGGAGCGACCGCATAATGTTGCGCAATCATGAACACGTTGCCCGCCACAGGAAGCGATGCTGCCGCAATCATGACACCCGCAGGATACGGATCGACGTTAAAGATCACCAAGGCAGCAACCGCGACGGCCATCGGATGCAGCACCAGCTTGCACAGGCTCAACCACCCGGCGACCCCCACTCTTTCGGCTGATTTCGTGGCCAGCGACGCACCAATTGCGAACAACGCTCCGGGTGTCGCGGCACCGCCCAACAGGGTCATGAATTCGTTGATCGGCACTGGCACGGGAATGTTGTTTGCGGACACCGCCAGCCCCAGAGCAATGGATACGATCATCGGGTTTTTGACCAAACCAAGCGCTACCGTAAATGGCACCTGCCAATTCATACCGCCGCCGCGCGACCCGGTGATCAAAATCACGATCAGACTGCCGAACACCATCAAATCGACGGCCAACACCATCATGACCGGGCCAATCGCGGCCTCTCCCAACAGCAACACCAACATCGGGATGCCCAAAAACCCGACGTTGCCGATCACGGCGCATTGCGCCTCGACTGCCGCCTCGGCCACCGATAACCGGCGGCGCATGGCAACCAAAGTCGCAAGGACATAGATCACGGACGTGCCGCTGACATAGGCCAGCACGAACGGCCAATCCAGAATATCACCCAAGCTCAGGTTCGCCGAAAACCGAAACAGCATCGCCGACAAGGCAAAGTAAAAGACGAACTTCGTCAAAAACGCCGTCGCCTCGGGCGTGAAGAACCGGGTCCGGCCAGCGCCGTAACCCAGCCCGATCAGCATGAAAAACGGCAGCGTTTTCAGAAAGATATCCAACATCGCCTAGTCAAACGTGCCAGTTGCGCGGGCCATCAGGACAAACGCGCGGGCCGTGCGCGTTTCTGCCATGGCCAAAAGATCAGTATCAGTTGCGTCCGCTTCGAACGACGCAACCATGCGGTCAAAGCAACGTAGAAAATGATGCACAACATCGCGGAAAATCGTGTCCTCACGCATTCTCGCACCTGCCAGCGCCAGTGCGGCACCATCGCGGATCAGACCCAGCCCCATCACGGCGTGCCCCCGCTCGCCCTTGGCAAAGCGGCGCCAGACATCCGCAGACACAGGGTCGGGGCGCAGGTCATCCATATAAATCCCGTCTTGTGACAGCAGCGTCAGCACATCCTGACTGGCTTGGACCAATTTGCGCGCATTGCGATCCTTCAGCGCGCGTCGCAACGCCGCGAAACCTTCGGCGTCGTTTTCATCTTCGGGAAAGTTTACGGCGCGGATCATATCGGCGCGCGACAGCGGCGGCGCGCTGTCTTGTGGTGCAGGGTCCAGCGCAAGCGTTGGCTGATCGCCTTGTGTTTGCGGTGCGGGCTGCGGCGTTATCAGCCTTGAAACCTCGCGACGCGATGCAAACCGCGTCGGCGCAGGCTCAGACGCTTGTTCGCCCGTCAACAAAGCTTCTGATTTGGGCGCACGATCAGCCAGATACATCCGGCGCATCGCATCAACGGCGGCCTGCATGCGTTGGGATTCCACACGCAGAATCCGCGCAGACCGGGCCGCCACAGCAGCCACACCGATCAATCCGACGGGCATAAAGATCGCCATCAGCATCACGACCAAACGCAGGCCGTCAAATGGCGCACCCGGCTCTGCCACCGGCGGCACCAGCCAAAAAAATGCGCCCAACCCCGCGACCCAGCTTAGCGCCAGCGCAACGGCAATCACGTCGATCCCGGTCAGACCTTCGGCTCCGCTCGTCTGCTCGCTACCATCTTGCCGCGCCATACCATGCGCACCTTCTACTTGAATGTAATTTTCAGAATCTCGTAGCTGCGCACACCACCCGGCGTGCGCACTTCAACACTGTCGCCTTCGTCCTTGCCAATCAGGGCACGCGAAAGCGGCGATTTCATGTTCAGCTTGCCGCGCTCGATATCGGCCTCGTATTCGCCGACAATCTGATAGGTCTTTTCGTCATCGGTATCTTCGTCGAGCAATTCCACAGTCGCGCCAAATTTGATCGTACCCGACAGCTTTTTAGGGTCGATCACGTCAGCCAATGAAATCACGCCTTCCAGCTCTTTCACACGGCCTTCGATGAACGACTGCTTTTCCTTGGCCGAATGATATTCCGCGTTCTCGGACAAATCGCCGTGCTCGCGCGCCTCTGAAATAGCGCGGATAATCGCCGGTCGTTCAACCGATTTCAGATGCTTCAGCTCTGCGTCAAGCTTGTCAAACCCGGCGCGGGTCAGTGGGATCTTATCCATCGTGCTTTCCCTCCGGGGACGAAATATATCAATCGAACGTTCATAGCCTATGTGGGCATGTCAAAGTCAAGTGCCCGCCGCGCTTCACTGTCGCGGCAGACCGATTTGACGTCGTGTCTTGATTGCCCCTTTATACGCCTTCAGCTAACCTTTGCTGCAACCGAATAAAAGGGCCGCCGCCCGCCCGACCAAAGGAATTATTGATGACACAGATTGAACGCGAAGCAATGGAATATGATGTCGTCATCGTGGGTGCCGGTCCAGCGGGTCTGTCGGCGGCGATCCGCCTGAAGCAGCTTGATTCAGATCTCAATGTCGTCGTTCTTGAAAAAGGGTCAGAAGTTGGTGCGCATATCCTGTCGGGCGCGGTGCTGGACCCGATCGGCCTGAACACGCTGATCCCCGATTGGAAACAGAAAGGCGCGCCAATTACCGTGCCCGTGAAACAAGACAATTTCTACATGTTGGGCGCGGCAGGCCAGATGCGCATCCCCAATTTCGTGATGCCCCCCCTGATGAGCAATCACGGCAACTATATCGTTTCGATGGGGAATGTCTGCCGCTGGATGGCCGGACAAGCCGAAGAAATGGGGGTCGAGATTTTCCCCGGCATGTCCTGTTCAGAACTGGTTTATGGCGAAGACGGAGCAGTCAAAGGCGTCGTTGCTGGCGAGTTTGGCAAGAACACCGACGGCACCCCCGGCCCGAACTACGAACCTGGAATGGAACTGCACGGCAAGTACGTTTTCCTATCCGAAGGCGTGCGCGGATCGTTGTCCAAACAGGTCATCGCCAAGTACGATCTGGGCGCCGGTCATGATGTTCAGAAATACGGTCTGGGCATGAAGGAAATCTGGGAAATCGACCCCGAAAAGCACAAGGAAGGCACCGTGACCCACACAATGGGCTGGCCGCTGGAAAGTAATGCAGGTGGCGGGTCTTTCATCTACCACCTAGATAATAATCAGGTTTACGTCGGCTTTGTGGTCCACCTGAACTATAAAAACCCCTACGTTTTTCCCTACATGGAATTCCAGCGGTTCAAGCATCACCCGATGGTTGCCGAACTTCTCAAGGGCGGCAAACGCGTCGCTTACGGGGCCCGCGCCATTTCCGAAGGCGGCCTGCAATCAATGCCACAGCTCGCGTTTCCCGGCGGCGCCTTGTTGGGCTGTTCGGCGGGTATGGTCAACGTACCCCGCATCAAGGGCAACCATAACGCAATGCTGTCGGGCATCGCCGCCGCCAACGCGGCGGTAGATGCCATAAAGGCGGGCCGCAGTGGCGATCTGCTTGATGGTTACGATGCGGCAGTGCGCAAGGGGCCAATCGGTGATGACCTGAAAAAAGTCCGCAATGTCAAACCCTTGTGGTCAAAGTATGGGCTGACAGCCTCACTGGCGATCGGTGGTTTGGACATGTGGATGAACACCTTTGGCATCGGCGTTCTGGGCACCCTCAGCCACGGCAAAACAGACGCGGCGGCGACGGAACCGGCGGACAAGCACCAAAAAATAGACTACCCCAAGCCGGACGGGACGCTGTCGTTTGATCGGTTGACGAATGTATCATTCAGCTTCACCAACCACGAAGAAAACCAGCCTGCGCATCTGCATCTGATTGATCCAGACGTACCGGTCAGCGTGAATTTGGCAAAATATGCCGGTCCTTCGGCGCGTTACTGCCCTGCAGGCGTATATGAGTTTGTCGAAGAGGCCGGCAAAGACACCCGCTTTGTCATCAACTTCCAAAACTGCGTGCATTGCAAAACCTGCGACATCAAGGACCCGAGCCAGAACATCAGATGGACGGTCCCACAGGGTGGCGATGGGCCGAACTATCCGAATATGTGATCTGCAGGCACGGCAGCCGCACGCCGTCAGGTGGGTTTCAACCTACCTTGTTGAAAAATCAGGCATATTGGCTACGCCAGTCGTTTATCCGGTCGACAAGGGCCTGTGCCTGTTCGTAGGTTGGCAGTTCGCCATGTTGCGTCAGCGGCAGTGCGAGCGGTTCAGAGGTATCGGTAAATGTCCATACCATGGCTCCGACCCCGCCATCTATATCAGAGGTGACAGCAATGTCAGAGAGACGGGACAAGGCATAGGTTTCTGTCTGTGCCGCACGCCAGCCCCGTCTGTGGATTTCGATCCGATCACTTTCTGCATTCAGACGAACAGTGACCCATTCGACGCAATAAACTAAGGCCGCACCCAGGATCAAAAATAGCGCGAAGGTCATAGCTGAAGCCAGCCACTCACCGATGGAAATCGCGTGTCCCGTCAAAGCCAGAAAGCCCAACGTCATACCGGCCAGAAAAATGATCGCAACGCGCGGGCGTGACTGAAGAACCAAGGAATCCGGGCTGCTGGATATGACCTTCATAGAATTCACCTTGCCGTTTTCCGCCTTTGCAGAGACTCTTGTGCAGTGTCCTGCGCGTTGCAATGATTGGTGCGCGTGTCGGCTGACAGACATACCCGACACGCACGCATCTACCGCAGCACATAACCGTTCGGCCACTTCAGGGTGTAGTCCAAACGAACCTCTTGCTTGGTCCCGGCAGGCACACGCAGGTCCCATTCAAGAATACCGCGCCGCCCGTCAGGATCGGTCCGGGTGACGGGTGGAACCGCAGCTACAGTGACTTGCAGATCATCCTGTTCGGAATACGGCACCGCGTCGCGCAACAGCACGTCCCAATCCTGCCCAGTCAGATTTTCTACCTCGATGATTGCGGCCTCTTTCAACTGGTTCGCGCTTGAAAACACGCCAACATCGCCTTCGGTCCGGTTCGGCACAACGCGGGTCAGACGCAGGCCATCCAGCGGGCCAAAGCCCATCTGCGTGTCCGCTCCGGCAGCCAACAACGGCAGCGCTGCAAATCCGATCATCGTGCCGTCGGTATAGATCAGCGCCTGACCCGGCAGCAGGATTTCCTGCGTCGTGTTGGTAAACTCTGCCACGCGATAGGCAATTGGATCACGGCTGGGCGCGGCCTCGGCCCACAGGCGCGCATCGAAATCCAATGTATCAAGCGGCAGCCGCAAATCATCCACGCCGTTGCGAATATCGACAGTACCGGGGTAGCTGTAGGTTACCGTCGCACCGCTGAAATCAGCCGTCACCTTGATCGCGGCACCCTCTGCCATCACCGCCGGCGCCTCCGTAACTGACCGCTGGAGAGTGCCGACCGCTTGGTCAAACACCTCCGCATCGCGCCGCTGCTCAAGGTCATCTTTGGAAATGATCCGCCGGGGATAGGCCACAACCTCGCTCGGCGCGATCTGCTCCTCCGGGCGGGCCGTCGACAGGATCAGGTTAACGTCCAGCCAGTCCTGCCCCGTCACCTGACTGACCACGACAGAGCGTTCCACCGCAAGCCTGGGCGCATCCCCCGTCGTCAACCGCACATCATAGACCGGCGTCCAAGTGGCAAAGCCTTCAATCGTGCTAACCGTGATGGTCACATCCTGCGCGGTCGCCGCATCAAGGGTAAAGGTCAGGACAGAACCATCACTTTCGGGCGCCAACAGCGCATCAAGCGCCTGCTGCGCATCCGCCAACGCATCCGCATCGTCCTGCCGCGCACGTTCGGCGGCAAGGGCGTCTTGTTCCGCAGCAAAGGCGTCTTGCCGGACGCGCAGGGTTTCACTGCCGACCATCTGGGCCAGTGCCTGAATATCGGCAATCGTGCTGCTGGTCAGGGTTTCGCCCGCGCTGGCCTGCGACAGGCTTTGCAAGAAAACAATCTGGTCATCGGCGGCCTGCACCCGCAACCGCATTTCGGCAATGGACACGTCGCGCTGGCGCAGAACCTCTTGCAGACGCTCGACTTCGGCCTTGGCCGCTTGAATGGCGGGCGATGTCTGATCAGGCGTGACGGGCAACCGGTCAAAGGCCAGATTGACGGCCCCAATCTGCACCCCACCCGGCGCAACAACACGCAACCCCTGCGGATCAAGGTGGCGCGGCAAACCCGGCACAACGATATCATGACGGCCCGCCGGGACGCGCAGCACGATATCACGGCTGACAGTCGCCTGACCGGGATAGATGGTTACAGTATCGACACGGGCCTGACCCGTGATCGTATCTGCAAGGGCGGGCGTGCCCAGCGCAATCAGGCTGGCGGTCAATATGGGACGGTACATATGGGCTCTCCTGCAAATGTCGCTCATCAAGTCATACACCTTTGACCCACGATGGACCATTGCTTTGCGGGCATGCATACTCTTTCGTGACCGTCCGCGATGGCCTGATCTGTTCCGCACGGATTGTGTCAGCCCGCCCAAGGATGCCAGCACCGCACCCCCAAACCCGTAACCTCAGCTTGTCCTGCCAGGCACATGGGATCGAATCTGCAACAAAGCCACAAAAAAAAGAGGGCCATCAAGGCCCAGCCCCTGACGCTAAATTTTGAAAAAACATTTCTGTTGGCCGCATTGTGGCAAACATTACCTTCGACACCTCGCTTAACCCTCAATTGAACGGAGGAAGAATTTGTCGTAAGCGGCGGCCGCGGCCCACTTATTTTTCAGTTGCGTTTGGTCGATCGCGTGAAGCTGAGGTCTATTGGTAGCCCGTCAGGGGCTACGAGACGATCCCCTGACGAGCCATCTGGCCGCTGGGCGTAGGCCCATGGCACCAACGCGTCGATGTCCTTGTCGAGATGGCCGTTGGCGAGCCTGATGAAGATATCGCGCAGATAGGCATAGGGCTCGACACCGTTCATCTTACAGGAGCCGATCAGACTGGCGAAGCGGGCCCAATTACGACGGCCCCCATCGTGTCCCGCAAAAAGTGCGTTTCGACGGTTCATGGCTGGGCTGCAGATGGCATTTTCGACCAAATTGGAACCGATGTCGACGCGGCCATTGTCAAGGAAGAGCCGGAAGCCTTCTTCCCGGCGCAACATATTCGCCATGGCCTCCCCGAGTTCTGACTTGCGTGAGACGCGCGCAGCCTGGGCTGCCAGCCAAGTCAAGAATGCATCGACCAAGGGGCGGGACGGGCTCTGGCGGGCGGCCCGGCGCTGATCAGGATCCGAACCACGGATTTCAGCTTCAATCTTGTAAAGTGCTGCGATGCGCAACAGCGCCTCGTCCACGATGGGCGAGCCCTTCTTGGGCTTGGCCTTGATCAGTTTGCGCCGCCCGTGTGCCCGGCAGAACGCCAGCCGCAATGGATCGCCGCCCGTGCGCTTTAGCGTGGCAAAATGAGTATAGGCGCCGTAAGCATCAACTTGGATCGTGCCGTTGAAGCCGTGCAATATTTCGGCGGCATATTCCCCTTTGCGCCCGGGATCCCGCACGGGGGCCGTGGTCTCATCAACATAAAGCCGTGTGCTGTCCGTCATCAGCCGTTTGGCCAGGTGGTCGACCACGGGGGCGATCAACGCGCCGGTCCGACCCATCCAGTCGGCCAGCACCGAGCGGTCGATCAGCACCCCGAGCCGGGCCATGACCACGGCTTGCCGGTTCAGCGGCATGTGTTCGGAATGTTTAGAGACGGCGATCTGCGCCAGAAGCGCCTCTGTCGGCCAGCTTGCCTCCAGCAGGTGCGCCGGTGCCTTCGCCTGCACCACCCCCCCCCCGCGCACCCCTTGGGGCAGGCGTATTTCGGGCGGACAGAGACGATCACTTGATAGCTTGCCGGGATGTAATCCAGCCGTTCGCTCCGGTCCTCGCCGATGCGGACCATGTCGCCACAGCCACAAGGGCAGGCAATGCGGTCTGGCTTAGTCACACGCTCAATGCGCGGCGGGCTTTGCGTGTCTTGCGCAGAGCCTTCTTCTCAGGATCGGTGGCGCTAGCTGCCAGTCTTTCTTCGACGGCCTCGATTTGGGCCTGCGTTTCGGCAATCGCAGTCTCCAGGTCCTCCAATGCCAACTCCAGTTGCGCGGGGTCCAGCCTCTCGGATTTCGGCCCGAACTTGGTGCGCCGACAATCCTGAACCTGGCCTTCCAGCTTCTCGATCAGCGCTTTCAGCTCGCTGATGAATGCCTCTTTCTCGGCGACCAAGGCCTGCTCGTGCTGGCGGGCTGCGCGCTCGACAGAGGCCTCAAATTTTGTATGCTCCAGCGCCTTCTGCTGCGCCGAGAAAGCTTGCACCACCTCGGGCGGCAGGTCTGGAAACTGGTTGAGAACGAAGGGCTGCGACATGAGCTTTCATACCAAATAGCAGCAGGAAGGCCCAATAAAACAACGCCAGAAACAACCAGGTCAGTTATCCTGCCGCAGTCGGCGTCAGCACCCGCTGCGCCATGACACGACGCCAATCCAGCCCCTCGAACAAAGCCTCAAACTGCGCCCGCGACAGCCGCATCGTTCCATCCTGAACCTTCGGCCAGGCAAAGCTACCCTGCTCCAGAACCTTACAAGTCAGCACCAGACCCGTTCCATCCCAAACCAGGATCTTCAGCCTGTCGCCACGCTTGGAACGGCACACAACTGTCACACCGGAATGCGGATCAAGCTTCAGTTCAGTCTGCACGATCAGCGCCAACGCATTGTGACCAGAACGGAAGTCCACCCGCTGCCCGGCAGCGCATGCTTGCATGCGCGAGAGGGGGCTTTGTCGCGGTGAGGATTGGCAGACGTTGTCCGGCAATAACCACGATGCACCCCGCAGTGCCAGCACCAGGGCGGCCGCGCTTTCATTCCCGATCCGTGCAGCGCGTCCATCAACTGCTCGGGCAGAGCCAGATGACCTTGCCGCGCATGACGGCGCCAATCCGACAAATGATGAGGCAGGATGTCGTAGCGCGCCGCGACGTCCACGACCCGGGCACCGGGCTGCAGGCTTTCAGCCACGATACGCGCATTCACATCATCCGGCCAATGCCGCTTGCCGCGCCGTCGAGGTTCCACGACCTCGCACCGCCCCACAAAACCCTCGCCAATGACTTTGGAGGGATTTGTCAACATTTAGTGTCAGGGGCTGGCCCACAGGCCCCCCCTTTTTCAGATAACCAATCGGGTCACCCTTTTTTCAGGCACTCGCGCCCCAGCGTTTCTGCGATCTGGACCGCATTCAGGGCCGCCCCTTTGCGCAGGTTGTCCGACACGCACCACAGGTTGATCCCATTGTCGATCGTGCTGTCCTGACGGATGCGGCTGATAAAGGTTGCATAGTCACCGACACATTCGACAGGCGTGACATAGCCGCCATCTTCGCGCTTATCTATCACCATGATACCCGGTGATTCACGCAGGATGTCGCGGGCCTCTGCTTCGTCCAGATGCTCTTCAAACTCAATATTGATCGCCTCGGCATGGCCGACAAAGACCGGCACACGCACACATGTGGCCGTCACCTTGATTTTAGAATCAAGAATCTTCTTGGTCTCGGCAACCATTTTCCATTCTTCTTTGGTGGTGCCGTCTTCCAGAAAGACATCAATGTGCGGGATCACGTTAAACGCAATCTGCTTGGTAAACTTGGTGGGCGGCTTGCTGTCGGTCGGATTGTAGATGCTTTTGGTCTGGTTCCACAACTCGTCCATGCCTTCCTTGCCGGCACCCGATACCGACTGGTAGGTGCTGACAACGACGCGCTTGATCCCGGCACGGTCATGCAGCGGCTTGAGCGCGACAACCATCTGCGCAGTCGAACAATTCGGGTTCGCGATGATGTTCTTCTTGGAATAGCCATGAATTGCACCCGCGTTCACTTCCGGCACAATCAACGGCACATCTGGATCATAGCGATACAGCGAAGAGTTATCGATCACGACACAGCCCGCCTTGGCCGCTAGCGGCGCATATTTCTTGGTGGCATCAGAGCCGACCGCGAACAGGGCCATGTCCCAACCCGTAAAATCAAAGGTATCAAGGTCCTTGGTCTTCAGGGTTCTATCGCCAAAGCTGACCTCGGTTCCCAGCGATTTACGGCTGGCAAGTACGGCCAGTTCATCGACCGGAAAAGTCCGCTCGTGAAGGATATTCAGCATTTCACGACCCACGTTGCCCGTGGCACCGACAACGACGATTCTGTAGCCCATTGGTTGGCTCCTTGATTGCAACAGGGGCCTATTACAGTGCTGCGGCAGCAAGGGAAAGGGGGTGGTGCAGCAACACCCGCAACCGACCACCTGTAAATCCCGCTAGACACTTTGCACCGCCGCGATAGGGTGACTGCATGACATCAATATCTCCGCCTCTTCGCGATCCTGCCCCACGCGGACTTTGCACCGATTGCGGCGTGTCACGGATGGCCGATGCATCCGCTTGCGGAAAGGCTTGCCAGTTTATCAAACCCGATTATCCGCAGCTCGAAACACAGGTACACGGTCGGACGGCGACCACCGATGGCGACGAGGCATTCTTTGGCGTGACAGGTGCGATGTACCGCGCGGCGCTCACGCCCGCCCGCCAAGGCGCGCAATGGACCGGGCTTACGACCCGGCTGGCGGAAAGGTTGCTAGAAACCGGCCAGATAGACGCCGTTCTGGCGGTGGTCCCAGATGACGCCGACCGCTGGCGCCCGCAACCGGCCCTGATCACGGACCCCGCCGATATGGCCAAGGCCCGAGGCATGCGGATGGGCTATGCCCCATTGCTGGCGCTGCTTGAACCGGCACGGGCTGCGGGCCATCGCCGGATCGCCGTCATCGGCATTCCCTGCCAGATTTATGCCCTGCGCGCGCTCGAACGGAAACTCGATTTTGATCGCATCTACGTGATCGGCACGCCGTGTTCCGACAACACGACGACGGAAAATTTTCACGGATTTCTGGCGCGGCTGACCGATGCGCCCGACACGGTCACCTATCTGGAATTCCGGGCTGATTATCACGTCGAACTGCGGTTCCAGAACGGCACGACCCGATTAATCCCCTTTCTCAAGCTGCCCATCTCTGATCTGCCACCCGATTTCTTTCCGGTGACCTGCCGGACATGTGTGGATTACACCAACCGCCTCGCCGATATTACCGTGGGCTACATGGCCGGAGAGGGGGATCAGTGGCTGATCGTGCGCAACGCGCGGGGTCAGGAAATGCTGGACGGGCTTGGCGCTGAAGTGCGGCTGAATACCCCCGCGTCCCATGGCAAACGGGCCGGCCCGGTGAAAGGCTTCATCGCCAACACCCGGCTTGCCGCCGGGGGTCTGCCGCTGCGCCGCATGCCGGATTTCATGCGTGGGATCATGGGCTGGCTGATGCCCAGAATTGGGCCGCGTGGCTTGGAATTTGCCCGTGCCCGGGTCGAGATGAAAGCAGCGGAAACCATCCTGCATCTGCGGCGCGAAGCGCCCGCCAAGATCAAGAACATGGTGCCCGATCACGTGTGGAATCTTGCCGCACCCTACGGTCTGGAACCCGAAGGCGACGAACGCCACCGTGCGGACGGCCAAAATAACTAAAAATTTTGGCCCGCAGAACTATTTTCTGGAAAATCCTTCACCCTACCACCGCGTCGAAACCGGCAGGGCGGTGGTTTGCAGAACCGTCCGCAGCGCAAACGATGATTGCATCTGCGCCACACCCGGCAGCGTCGCTAGATAGCGCCGGTGGATACGCGCAAAATCCTCGGTATCGCCGGCAACGACCTTGAGTAGGTAATCTGCCGTGCCCGCCATCAAATGACACTCCAACACATCAGGCACACGGGCCACCGCACGCTCGAACGCATCCAGAACCTCATCGGCCTGACCGCTGAGCGTGATCTCGACGAAAACTGTCGTAGGAAGCCCAACCTTGCGCGGATCCACCAGGGCGACATAATCCCGAATATAGCCGTCTTTTTCCAACCGCTGCACCCGGCGATGACAAGCCGAAGCAGACAGGTTGGCCACTTCGGACAACTCCGCGTTGGACATGCGCCCTTTGCGTTGCAGAACCTCAAGGATTCGCTGATCAATACTGTCGATTTCCACGTGACGCAAAATCCTTCGAACATTTGTGACTTGTGCGCACGATATTACCAAACTTATAGCAAACAGCCAATGAAAACTCCATGCAATTGCGTGATCATGGGCAGACGTTGCACCTAGGAATAAAAAAGGGGAGGCAACTCACATGCACATCGGATGTCCGAAAGAGATCAAACCGCAGGAATTTCGCGTCGGCCTGACACCAAATGCCGTCCACGAGGCCACGAACCATGGTCACAAAGTGACGATTGAGACCAATGCGGGCATTGGCGCGGGCTTCACGGACGAAGATTACATTGCCGCCGGGGCCGCCATTGCCGAAACCGCAGCAGAGATATTTGCAGCAGCTGATATGATCGTAAAAGTGAAAGAACCACAGCCAATCGAGCGAAAAATGCTGCGGGAAGGTCAGATTTTGTTCACCTACCTGCACCTCGCTCCCGATCCTGCACAGACCAAAGACCTGATGGAATCCGGTGCAACCTGCATCGCCTATGAAACAGTGACCGATGATCGCGGCGGTCTGCCACTGCTGGCCCCAATGTCCGAAGTGGCAGGTCGGCTTGCCCCACAGGTTGGCGCATGGACCCTGCAAAAGGCCAATGGCGGGCGCGGTGTTCTGATGGGCGGCGTACCCGGCGTCGGTCCCGCCAAGGTGTTGGTGATTGGCGGCGGTGTCGTCGGCACCCACGCCGCCAAAATCGCGGCAGGTATGGGCGCTGATGTGACCGTCCTTGATCGCTCACTGCCGCGCCTGCGGTATCTCGATGATGTCTTTGGCGGCACCTTCAAGAACAGCTATGCCTCTGCCGGCAACACCATTGATCTGGCCCGTCAGGCTGACATGATCATCGGCGCGGTTCTGATCCCCGGCGCCGCAGCACCCAAGCTGATCAGCCGCGCGCAGCTGTCCGAACTCAAGCCCGGCGCGGCACTGGTTGACGTGGCGATTGACCAGGGCGGTTGCTTTGAGACCTCCAAGGCAACCACCCATCAGGACCCGATCTATGACATCGACGGGATCATGCACTACTGCGTGGCCAACATGCCCGGTGCCGTCGCCCGGACATCAACCATCGCACTGGGCAATGCGACGATGCCGTTCATGCTGGCCCTCGCGACCAAGGGCTGGAAAACAGCCTGCGCAGACGACCCGCATCTGCTGAACGGCCTGAACGTCCATGCCGGAAAGCTGACGTATGCGGCCGTCGGCAAGGCGCTTGGGATCAGCGTGATCAGCCCCCTCGACGCTCTGACCATCTGACAAAATAAAGGCTCGCCAAACTGGCGAGCCTTTACCCGGCCAAGCGGCAAATTACTTCTTCATCGCATCGCGGATCTCGGCCAAAAGCTCTTCCACTGATGGCCCCTTGGGTGCCACGAGCGCTGGTGCCACTTCTGGACCCTTCAGCTTGTTCACCGCTTTGACCAGCACAAACACAACAAACGCAATGATCAAAAAGTTGATCGCGGCTGTGATGAAGTTGCCGATCATGAACTGGGCATCGCCGATGCCAAAGCTGACACCGCCAAAGTCGACGCCGCCGACGATCAAACCAATCAACGGCTGAATAAGGTCATTTACCAGGCTGGTCACAATGGCCGTAAAGGCCGCGCCGATGATGATACCAACGGCCAAGTCCATTACGTTGCCCTTGGCGATAAAGTCTTTGAATTCTTTGATCATGTGTACGTCCCCATTCATGTGTTTTCAGGCGCGCAGATCTGATGCCTGCTGCGCAACTGCGCACATCCATACCGAAATTCACCAACATAACCATGACTTTTATTCGCGCCCAAACGCGTTACTTGTCTTCCAATACATTTCATAAAGGACCGTCCCCCATGCCCGACCTCTCCTCATTTGCGATCACACAGCGCTGGCCCGCTACAGACACGTCGGTCATTCAACTGTATTCATACCCCACGCCAAACGGTGTGAAGGTGTCCATCGCCCTCGAGGAAATGGGGCTACCCTACGAGCCGCATCTGGTGACCCTGAAAGATGAGGATGTAAAAAGCGACGCGTTCCTGTCGCTGAACCCCAACAACAAAATTCCCGCGATCATTGACCCCAACGGACCAGACGGGCCGCTGGGCATCTTTGAAAGTGGCGCAATCCTGCTATATTTGGCCGAAAAGACCGGAAAGTTCATTGGCACAACGGCCAGCGACAAGGCCGGAATCACCCAATGGCTGATGTTTCAGATGGGCGGGCTTGGGCCTATGTTGGGGCAAATGGGGTTCTTTTACAAATTCGCGGGCAAAGACATCGCCGATGAACGGCCCCGCGAACGCTACCGCGACGAAGCGATCCGCCTGCTGACCGTCGTGGATAACCACCTTGAAGGCCGTGACTGGATCGTTGGCGACTATTCCATCGCAGATATGGCAATCGCGCCATGGATCAATGCGTTGGAATTCTATGGCACCAAAGATGTTGTCGGCTATCACGACTTTAAAAATGTGCCCGCATATGTTGATCGGTTCTTTACCCGGCCCGCCGTGGAAAAGGCGCGGCACATCCCCGACCCATCGTAAGTTGGGATTTACCCCGAAACGGGTAACACGCCATCCAGCACATATCGCAGGATTTCAACCACCTGTCCCGGCTCTTGCACAACAGCAAGGGCCGCGGCGTCCACCTCTTTCAGCGCGTGCTGATGATCGGTGCCATGCATCACGATCAGGGACTTGCCAAGGGCGGCGGCATAGCCCGCATCGAAGGCAGCGTTCCACTGCTTGTATTTCTCACCGAACCGGACAACGACCACATCGGCATTTTCAATCCCATGACGGGTCCTGATCGCGTTGAGCCGGGCGCCTTTGTTGTCATGCCAAAACTTATCCGGCTCCGCCCCCATGATCGCGACACCGCAATCGTCCGATGCCGCATGGTCCGTCACGGGGCCCGTGAACGCAACATCCATGCCTGTCGCCTCGGCGATAATCTGGTCACGCCAATCGGTATGAATTTCACCGGAAAGATAGATGTTAAGGGTCATTGGCCTTGATCCTTTCACGTCGCCGCTATTGCGTCGAAACATAGTCGCTTTCCGCCCGGTGACCAGCCAATTCCAAAGACGGTAGCCGCACGTCCGGCAGTTCGCTTGCGCGCCACGACATAGCGAAATCGCTGGATGATCGCCCGTTCCAGTATCTCATCCGTAAATCGCCGCCCCTTTTGTCCCAGCACATTTGACAACAATCGGATGCAGCCCCTTGGACGACCTGAAAGAAATCGTGCTTTCCCCAGCACGATGCACGGCTCTTAGCCGCGCAAAATGCCGCCCGTCGCTTTCGTTACCTTTTCGACGATCCTGGCGCTGACCGCCTCGATGTCGGCATCTTTCAGCGTCGCCTCGGTCGGTTGCAACCGCACGGTCACAGCAAGCGACTTTTTGCCCTCGCCCAGCGACCCGCCGATGAATTCATCAAAGACCCGCACATCGGTGATCAGCGCCTTGTCCGCCCCGGCAGCGGCGTTGACCAGCGTCAGCGCCTCGACCTGTGAATCTACGACAAACGCAAAGTCACGCTCGACCGCTTGCAGATCAGTGGCAATCAGCGGCCCACGCGTGGTCGTCTTGTTTTTGGGCAAAGGCAACTCATCCGGCCAGATCGTAAATCCAACTGCAGGCCCCTTGATATCCATTTCGCGCAGGACCTTGGGGTGCAACTCACCAAAGACCGCCAACACCTTTTTCGGGCCAAGGCAGATTTTGCCGTGCCGCCCGGGGTGCCACCAATCGGCAGCGCCGCGCAGAATTTGCACCTTTGCAGGCGCACCCATCGCAGCCAGAACCGCCTCGACATCGGCCTTTGCATCATAGACATCAACAGGTCGCGACGTGCCATGGACATCTTTTGGACCCGTGCGCCCGATCAACACACCCGAGATCAGCGCATGCTGCTCGCCCGGCTCACCGCCATGGAAACCGGCACCAACCTCGAACAGCGCCATGTCCATGAACCCCCGCGCCTGATTGCGCGCGGCAGCACGCAACAGGCCCGGCAACAGGTTTGGACGCATATGGGACATTTCCGTTGAAATCGGGTTTTCCAACATCGTCGCGTCGTCACCGCCGCCAAACAGCGTCGCCGCCTCGCGATCGACAAAGCTGTAGGTCACACATTCGTTGTACCCCAGCACCGCAGCCGTCCGCTTCCCCGCTTGTTGGCGCACCTGGCCCATGGTCAGGATCGGCTTGGGCACACCTGCGGTCATGCGCGGCAACGGCTTGCCCTGCAATTTGGTCAACGATGCAATCCGCGCGACTTCCTCCACCAGATCGGCCTCGCCCTGCACATCGGGCCGCCAGGACGGCACATTGGCCATATCCCCCTCAAGCCGGAAACCCAGCGCAGTCAGCGTTTGACGCTGCGTGCTTTCGGGTATCTCCATGCCGACCAGCGAAATCACCCGCTTTGCATCCAGTTTATACGCACGCGCGGTATCCGGCACCCGCCCGGCTTGGATCAGCTTGGATGCCTCGCCGCCAGCATGATCCACGATCATCCGCACGGCATGTTCCAACCCGTCGGGCGTAAAGGCCGGATCAATCCCGCGCTCGAACCGATACCGCGCATCTGAATTAACCTTCAGCGCGCGACCCGCATAGGCGATCTGCACCGGGTCCCAATAGGCGCTTTCCACGAACACATTCACCGTGTCCAGAGTGCAGCCCGTATCGGCACCGCCCATGATCCCGGCGATGCTTTCGGGGCCATTGTCATCGGAAATCACCATCTGACCGGTCTGCAGCGTGTATACTTTGTCATCCAGCGCGGTCATCACCTCGCCTCCGGCGGCACGATGGACCCGCAGGTTGCCCGCAACCTTATCAGCGTCAAAGACATGCAGCGGACGGTTCAGATCGTAAGTGAACCAATTCGTCACATCGACCAGAAAACTGATCGGGCGCAACCCAATCGCACGCAGCTGCGTTTGCAGCCACGCGGGGCTTGGGCCATTCCGAACCCCCCGGATCAAACGACCACAGAAAATTGGGCATCCATCCAGCGTATCATCATCAATGGACACTTTCATATCTGCGGTGAATTCCGCTGGCACGACATCCACGTCACACGGCTTCAACGTGCCCAGCCCACGCGCTGCCAGATCACGGGCCACGCCGCGCACACCCAATGCATCAGGGCGGTTCGGTGTAATCGCGATCTCGATCACGGGATCAACGCGCGCCGGATCGTGGATCGACAGCCAATCGGAAAAGCTCTGACCCACCTCACCCTCGGGCAGTTCGATAATGCCGTCGTGTTCTTCCGACAGCTCCATCTCGCGCTCTGAACACATCATGCCAAAGCTTTCGATGCCACGAATCTTGCCCACGCCGATCGTCGTATCAATGCCGGGCACATAGGTGCCGGGGCTGGCAATCACGACAGTGATCCCCGCGCGCGCGTTGGGCGCACCACAGATGATCTGGGTCGGGCCGTCCTTTGTAGTGACCTGACACACCTGCAACTTATCCGCATCCGGATGCTTTTCTGCCGACTGCACATAGCCAATCGTGAAATCCGCCAACCGTTCAGCCGGATTTTCAATACCTTCGACCTCAAGCCCAAGATCGGTCAGGGCCTCGGCGATCTGGGCAACAGTGGCGTCAGTCTCAAGGTGGCGTTTCAGCCAGGAAAGCGTGAATTTCATCGGATCGTCCAGCGTAAGTTGTGTTGCAATCGCATTACCGGATTACGCGGGCATGCGAAAGGCCGTAGGGCCAGCGCCTAGAGTTCGCGCCCGGCCAAATCCTCGACCAGTTCAAAGTGTTCGAACACCAGCAGCATCTCCGGGTCGTAGTCCCCATTGCGCTTGAAATAGGCTTTGTGCGATTTGCGCCATGCCAGCAGGCTGTCGTCCTCGCCCTCGGCCAGCGCCATTTCTTCGGTCACGTCGCAAAACCGCACCTCTTCGACATGCGTGGTCCGAATAACCAGCGCCGGGGTGCCATCCCAATTGGCCGCGATATCGCAGCGGCCAACCAGCGGCATCGCCTCCGGCTCGCCCTCAAACTCCGCAAGCGCCGCACAGGTCGCGGTCTTCCTGCCTTGCCGGACAAGCGCAATCAACTGCTGGCAAAGCGCCGCACTATCCCCAAACTTAAACGTCCCCGCGCCGGGGTAAGTATCTTGCAGGTCTTCGATCTCGTCGTTCATGTGGTTTTCCTATTCAAACAGAGGGCAGCCCCCGAGCCTGGGTGGGGGTGAAGCCCCCTCCCGGGGGGTGGGTCGGGGGCTGCCCGGCGATGCCGGGCGGGACATTAGGGTTCGTAGTGGCCTTCTGGCTCGGCTGTCAGCGGAGTTGGCCGCCCAATCGGAACGACATACTCAAGTTCAGAAATGACAAGCTTTGAACCATTGAAACAGTCTTTCCTCATCTCCAAGATTAAATCAGTCACAGCAGCGTGGACGTCGCCAGGTCCCGTTGCGTCCATATCCATCGTTGCCATTTCCTGCACCAAAACCAGTCTCTTCAAGACCGGGTCCGGCGCAACAAGCAAAAGAGCTATTTTACTGTAATCGTATGCTTTCCGAGACTCTTCGGTTCGCTGCTCCGCATGCTCAAACAGCGCATCCAAGAAGGCGCGATACGCCTGCTTTTTCTCTGCTCGAAAATCTTCGTTTCGATCAAACCGCTTCTGCACAGCATATACGATTGTTCCTCCTAGGACGCCGATGACGGCGAGCACAATGGGCAACCAATTGCCGACGCTCACCTCGACAACCCACCATGCAAGGTCGGCACATCCAGCGCAGCAAACCCATAATGCCGCAGCCAGCGCAAATCTGAATCAAAGAACGCCCGCAAATCTGGGATGCCGTATTTCAGCATCGCGATCCGGTCGATGCCCATGCCAAAGGCAAAGCCCTGCCACTGCGTCGGGTCAACGCCCGCCGCTTGCAGCACCTTGGGATGCACCATCCCCGATCCCAGAATCTCAAGCCAATCGTCGCCCTCGCCGACTTTCAGCGTGCCGCCTTCCCATGAACAGCGGATATCGACCTCGGCGGACGGTTCCGTAAACGGAAAATGCGACGCGCGGAAACGGATGTCGACGGTATCGACCTCGAAATACGCCTTTACGAATTCTTCCAGCACCCATTTCAGGTTGGCCATGCTGATGTCTTTATCTATCGCCAGCCCTTCGACCTGATGGAACATCGGCGTGTGCGTCTGGTCGTAATCGGCACGGTACACCCGACCGGGGCAGATGATGCGGGTGGGCGCGCCATTGGCCTCCAGACTGCGGATCTGGACGGGCGACGTATGTGTGCGCAACACATGCGGCGGGCGGTTATCGCCGGGCGCACGATGCGTGTAAAACGTGTCCATTTCCGCCCGCGCGGGGTGGTGGCCGGGGATGTTCAGCGCATCAAAATTATACCAATCCGATTCAATCTGCGGCCCTTCGGCCACGGCGAACCCCATATCGGCGAAAATCGCGGTGACTTCTTCGGTCACCTGACTGATCGGGTGGATCGTGCCCTGACGGCGGTCGCGCGCGGGCAGCGTCACGTCCAGCCATTCGGTCCGCAACCGCGCATCCAGCGCCGCATCGGCAAGGCCCGCCTTTTTAGCCAGCAGCGCGCTGTTGATCTCATCCTTCAGCGCGTTCAACGCAGGGCCCGCCACTTGCCGTTCTTCGGGCGTCATGCGGCCCAGCTCGCGCATAGCTAGGCTGATCTCGCCTTTTTTGCCCAGCGACTGCACGCGCAGCTGCTCCAGACCAGCTTCATCGGCGGTATCGGCGATCAGGCCTAGGTACTTTTGCTTCAGATCATCCATGTCCAACCCCTGTTGATTGCTCGGCGGTGCTAGCGTGCTGGGGCGCGCCTTGCAAGTCTGACGATACACATGAGGCACGCCGCCTGACCGATCGCCTCACTAGGCCAAGCTGACGGGGGGACAGGGCGCGCAATAAAAAAGGGCTGCCAGTAGCAGCCCCATTTCAATCGCTTGTCCGACCTATATGGCTTACGCCATCGCCGCCTTGGCTTTTCCGACGATCGTCGCAAATGCATCGGGCTCGTTCACGGCCAGATCAGCAAGAACCTTGCGGTCCACTTCAATCCCGGCCAGCATCAGACCATTGATGAACTTGGAATAGTTCAGTGTTTCATCAATCGAACGCACACCTGCGTTGATCCGCTGAATCCACAAAGCGCGGAAGCTGCGCTTGCGATTGTGACGGTCGCGGGTTGCATATTGATTGGCTTTATCGACGGCCTGCTTGGCGACCTTGAAGGTCTTGGAGCGGCGATCATAATAACCTTTTGCAGCGTCGAGCACTTTTTTGTGACGACGGTGCGTGACGGTACCACCTTTAACGCGCATATCTCAAATCCCCTATATTAACGTGCGTAAGGCATCATCGGTTTGATGATACCTTCGTCAGCTTTACACAGCACAACAGTGCCACGTGCGTTGCGTAGGAATTTGTTCGAGCGCTTGATCATGCCGTGACGTTTGCCCGCTTGGGCAGCCACAACACGGCCAGATGCCGTCATTTTGAACCGCTTTTTGCAGCTCGATTTCGTTTTCATCTTCGGCATTTCCGTCTCCTCTTTGGGTTCGGTCGAACGCGCGACTCGGCATGCCATAATGGCCGGACGCGCGAATTAAGAACCGCCGTATATGACGCATCCCCCATGGACGCAAGGGGACAATACGACACCACCGGCGCGCGGCGTTAATTCAGGTAACGCCCGACAACGCTCACAAAAACCTCGTCGAGCTTGTCAAGTTCGTATGGCTCGGGTCGTTGCTGCACCGCATAGCCGATCATCCCGGCGCTGATCAACATGATCAGCACCGACATTTTAGGCGCCCGGCGGTCTGCAAACGCACTGACAAGCGCAGGGATGGAAAAGGCCCCGGCGATCAGGCCCAGCACAAAGATCAGGTCAATATCCAACATCCGCCCCCATGGTTTTTCTCTGGGCAGCCTACTCTGGATCGGCCGCGTAAATCAAACGCTCTGCGCATGGCGCCACACGCAGGATGTTGGTCGACCCCGGCGTGTTGAACGGCACGCCTGCGGTGACGACGATCATGTCGGTCTCGGTTGCCAGCTCCTGGGCAAGTGCGGCCCGAACCGCCTCGATCACTGCGTCCTTAAACCGGTCTACATGACCCGTCACGACACAGTTCGTACCCCATGACAGACACAGGCGGCGCGCTGTTTCGGCATAATTGGTCAGCGCGATGATCGGCACCCGTGGCCGTTCGCGCGACACCAGCAGCGCCGTTGTGCCAGATTGGGTAAAGCAGCAGATTGCCTTCACATCCGTCGTTTCGGCAATTTCACGCGCCGCCGCAACGATACCATCGGCAACCGTGGTGCGCACGGCCCGGCGCGACGCCTCGATGATCTCGGTGTAGGTCGGATCAGATTCGACCTCGCCCGCGACGTTCGACATCGTCGTGACCGCTTCGATCGGATACGATCCCGCAGCAGATTCCGCGGACAGCATGATCGCATCCGCGCCTTCATAGATGGCGGTCGCAACGTCAGACACCTCGGCGCGCGTCGGCATCGGCGAATCGATCATCGATTCCAACATCTGCGTGGCCACAATCACCGGCTTGGCTGCCGCCCGGCACTTGCGCACCAGTTGCTTTTGGATCGGCGGGACATTCTGCACAGGCAGTTCAACACCCAAATCGCCGCGGGCAACCATGATGCCATCACTCACCGCGAGAATCTCATCGAACATTTTCACGGCGTTGGGCTTTTCGATCTTCGACATAATCGCGGCACGGCCTTTGGCCAGCGCGCGCGCCTCATCGACATCGGCCGGGCGCTGCACAAACGACAGGGCAAGCCAATCGACACCCAACGCGCAGACAAATTCCAGATCCCTGCGATCTTTCGCCGACAGCGCGGCAAGCGGCAGCACCACATCAGGCACGTTCACACCCTTGCGGTTGGAAATCATGCCGCCCACGATGACCTCGCAATCAGCGAAATTCGCGCCGCATTCCTTGACCCGCAGCTTGATCTTGCCATCGTTGACCAGCAAATGCGCGCCCGGCTCAAGCGCATCGAAAATCTCCTTGTGGGGCAGCTTCACGCGGTTCACGTCGCCTTCGGCATCATCCAGATCAAGACGGAACGCAGCACCCGGCACCAGTTCCTCTTCGCCATTGGCAAAGACGCCGACGCGCAGCTTTGGCCCCTGAAGATCGGCCAAAATGGCAATCGGGCTGTTCAGATCCTTTTCCACTTGGCGAATAATCTCGTGGCGGGCTTTGATTTCGGCGTGATCGCCGTGCGACATGTTCAGACGAAACACATCCGCGCCCGCCTCGTGTAGCGCACGGATCATTGCATAATCATTCGAGGCAGGGCCAAGTGTGGCGACGATCTTAACATTACGGTGGCGTCTCATGGGTCATCCTTCGCGCATTTTATGGGCTGTTAGCGGTAACAATTTCTGTTGCGCTCTTATTGCGCAATTCCATTCGCGCTACAACTAGCCTAAATGCGGTGACAAAGGAATGACACCTCGCATGACTGACATACCCTATCAGATCGAAGGCGCAGATCGCCCTGGCCGCTGGCTGATCAGCTGTGATCACGCCTCTAACTTTGTGCCGCCGTGGGTCAACAATGGCGACCTTGGCCTGCCCGACGCCGACATGGAACGCCACATCGCCTATGATATCGGCGCGGCGGGCGTGACCCGCGCCTTGGCCACGGCACTGGACAGCCCGGCGATTCTGTCGCGTTTTTCGCGATTGGTGATTGACCCAAATCGCGGCGAAGACGATCCGACCGTACTGATGAAACTTTACGACGGTACGATCATCCCCGGCAACCGGCACGCCGATGATGCCGCCAAAGAGGCGCGGATGCAGCGCCTTTATCGCCCATATCACACAGCTTACGGCAACCTTGCGCGCCGCATGCATGCCCCCGTGATCTGCGCCGTGCACAGCTTTACCCCCCGCCTGCGCGGTCGCCACCCGCGCCCATGGGAGGTTGGCGTGCTATACGCGGGCGACACCCGCCTTGCCGTCCCGCTGATGGCTGCCCTGCGCGCCCAGGGCTGGTGCGTCGGCGATAACGAACCCTACGCGGGCCACCTGCCCGGCGACGCGGTTGACCGGCACGCCCTGCAACACGGGCGCCCCAACGTCTTGCTGGAACTGCGGCAGGACCTGATTGCCGATACCGCAGGCCAAACCCTTTGGGCACAGCGCCTTGCCCCCATATTAACCGATGTCTTGGCCCAAAGTGGCCTGTAAAGGAAAAACAAAATGGATGACCAAACCCAAATCGAACTTGAAGCAGCCGCCTTTCGCCGCCTTCAAAAGCACCTGATGGAAGATCGGCCAGACGCGCAAAACATCGACATGATGAACCTCGCTGGCTTTTGCCGGAACTGCCTGTCGCGCTGGTATCAGGAAGCCGCAAACGAACGCGGAATCCCCATGACCAAAGACGAAGGCCGCGCCGCGTTCTACGGCATGCCATTCGACGAATGGAAAGCCAAACACCAGACGGACGCCAGCCCCGAGGCCAAAGAGGCCTTTAAGACTTCGCACAGCTAACCCCATGACGGTGTTCCACGGGCTATCCGCATTTCCGATCACCCCGACCGACCCGCAGGGGCGCGTCGCGACCGACGAGCTTGGTCTTTTGCTGGAACGGCTGGCAGCGGCCCGCGTCGATTCCGTCGGACTGCTCGGCAGCACCGGCGGCTATGCTTATCTGACGCGGGCCGAACGGCAGCGCGCGATCACGGTGGCCCGTGCCGTACTGGGCGGGCAGGTCCCCGTGATCATCGGCATCAGCGCGCTGCGCACCGACGACGCGCAGACTCTCGCCCGCGACGCCCAGATCGCGGGTGCCGATGGGCTATTGCTGGCGCCCATGTCCTACACGCCCCTTACCCAAGAAGAGGTGTTCCAACACTACGTCGCGGTAGCCCGTGCGACCGACCTGCCGCTGTGCATCTACAACAACCCCGGCACGACCCACTTCACCTTCGACCAAACGCTTTTGGAACGTCTCGGACAGGTGGAAAACGTTGCCGCCGTCAAAATGCCCCTGCCACAGGCTGCGGCGTTCAAGGCCGAATTGGCCCAACTGCGTGCCGCGCTGCCGGATGGCTTTGCCATTGGGTATAGCGGCGATTGGGGCTGCGCTGCGGGCCTGCTTGCCGGTGCAGACGCATGGTACAGCGTGATTGGCGGCCTGTTCCCGGCCCAAACCATGCAACTGGCCCGGGCCGCACAGGCGGGCAATGCGGCGCAGACGGAACATATCGAAAGTTTCTTTCAACCCCTGTGGACCTTGTTCAAGGCGCTCGGCAGCCTGCGGGTCGTCTATGCCGCCGCCGCACAGCTATCATTGACACAGGCCGTCCCGCCGCGTCCGATCCTGCCCCTTGATCCGGCAGACCGGCAACGTGTTGCTGCCGCGATTGAAACACTCGGCCAGTTGGACACGACGGCAAATTAGCCGGGCGTTCGCCGCGAACGTCGGCACAGACGCCCGGGGTACGGAATTCCTCCATTTCGTGACGCTACGTCACTGTCGGCCTTGCAGCCGATACGCGATCACGCTAATTGCCCCGATATTCAAAACCACCGCCAGATATTCAAATATTGATTTTACCAGAAAGCCACGCCGATGACGCCCTATTTCCAAGACACATTCTTCAGCACCCCTGCCCAGCCCGGCGACGCCGCCATCTTGATGGCCCCACTGACCCCGCGCGCCCTTACGCTGCGCCGTGCCCAGCGCTATGGGATGCTCTTGATGGCCATCGTGCTGGGCTACGGCGCGCTTGCGGCCTGATAAACTCAGACCGCTACCTTGCGGCTTTCCTCGAGATAGATCTCGCGCAAGCGCCGCGCAAGCGCCCCCGGCACCCCTGCACCCACCGCAACACCGTCCACCTCCACGACCGGCATCACGAATGTGCTGGCTGAAGTGATAAACGCCTCATCCGCGCCCTGCGCTTCGGCAATCGAGAAGCTGCGTTCTTCCACCTGCATCTGTGCTTCGCGGGCAAACCGCAGGACCGCAGCGCGGGTAATCCCGTGCAAAATTTCAGACCCCAAGTGCCGCGTGATGATCGTATTGCCCTTGACGATATAAGCGTTGTTCGATGTCCCTTCGGTCACCATACCGTCCTCGACCATCCATGCATCATCGACACCGGCGGCCTTGGCCATCATCTTGCCCATCGACGGGTACAATAGCTGGACAGTCTTGATATCCCGCCGTGCCCACCGCTGATCTGCAATGGAAATCACCCTGATCCCCTTTTGCGCCGCAGGGCTGGCCGCAAGGCCGGGCTTGTTCTGGGTGAACAGCACCACCGTCGGCGTGGTCGTTTCAGGGTCCGGAAACGCGAAATCACGGTCGCCGGGCGCACCACGGGTGATCTGCAGATAAATCATGCCCTCTTCGATCCCATTCATCCGCACCAATGCGCGATGAATATCAATCAGCTCGGGCATCACGGTCGGATGCGGCATGTCCAATGCGTCCAACGACCGCGCGAGCCGTGCCGCGTGACCCGCGAAATCAATCAGCTTGCCATCCAGAACGGACGTCACTTCGTAAACCCCGTCAGCCATCAGGAACCCACGGTCAAAGATAGATATTTTCGCTTCATTTTCCGGCAGGTATTCGCCGTTAACATAGACAGTGCGCATGCTTATCCCCATAGTGCGGCGGCCGGTGGATGCACGCCTTGCTGATCAAATTGCAGTCGTTCCGACCGGTCTTCGGCCAATAACAGCGGCCCGTCAAGGTCGGTGAACGCCACCCCCTGCGCCAACAGGGTCGCCGGCGCCATGGCCAGTGACGACCCCACCATGCAACCGACCATCACACCATACCCCTGCGCCATGGCCGCCACCTTCAGGGCCAGTGCCTCGGTCAACCCGCCGGTCTTGTCGAGCTTGATATTGACCATATCATACTTGCCGACCAGCGCCGGCAGGCTGGCGCGATCATGGCAGGATTCGTCGGCACAGACCGGCAAAGGCCGCGCGATCTCGCCCAGCATGTCATCCGCCCCGGCGGGCAACGGCTGTTCGACCATCTGCACGCCCAGACGGATCAGATGCGGCGCAAGATCAGCATAGATTTCCGCCGTCCAGCCTTCATTCGCATCGACAATCAGACGGGCATCCGGGGCGCCGCGCCGCACCGCCTCAAGACGGGCCATATCATCCGGTGTGCCTAGCTTTATCTTCAAAAGCGGACGGGCTGCGTGCCGTGCGGCCTGCACCTGCATCGCGGCGGGTGTGTCCAGCGACAGGGTAAAGGCGGTCACCGCCGGCAGCGGCGAAGGCAGATCCAGCAGATCCCAAATGCGGCAACCAGCCCGCTTGGCCGCCAGATCCCAGAATGCGCAATCGACCGCATTGCGGGCCGCCCCGGCGGGCAGCAGATCTGGCAGGCGGGCATGGGTGACGTCAACAGGCAGCCCGGCAATCTGCGCCCTCACACTGTCCAGCGTCTCGCCATAGCGAGCATAGGGCACGCATTCGCCGCGCCCGACCCCGCCACCATGCAGGGTGACGGTCAACACATCTGCCTGACGGCGCGCACCGCGGCTGATGGTAAACACCTGCGCCAGCGAAAACATGTCATGCGTGACTTCGATCTGCACGATATCACTTCTTCCGAGCATAAATATCCCCGCGCGGCGCGCATCAAATTTCTGGAAATTTGATCATAAACCAAAGCACCGGCTGTGACCGGACGCACTGCAACTTGCCGTTACCCTCGAACAACCGTCAAGGGGAACATTACCCCCGTAGGGTGGATCAAGATCCACCTTACGCCGTCAAAAAAGCCCGGGCGCGAACGCCCGGGCCACCTGAAAAACCGATAGCAAGGGCAATCAGCCCTTCGCGAATTCGGGATAGGCCTCCATGCCCAGCTCGGACATGTCCAAACCGTTGATCTCGGATTCCTCGGACACACGAATGCCCATGACCCCCTTGAGGATGATCCACACCACCAAGCTGACAAAGAAGACGAACGCGCCGATGGCGGCAAAACCAATGAACTGCGTCACAAAGCTGGTGTCGGCCGTATAGACAGGCACCACCATCGTCCCCCAGAAACCGGCCAGCAGGTGAACCGGAATAGCACCGACCACGTCATCAATCTTCAGCTTGTCCAGCATCGGCACGGCAAAGACGACGATCACACCGCCGACGGCACCGATCCAAAGCGCACCAAACAATGTCGGATCAAGCGGACCTGCCGTGATGGATACAAGACCCGCCAGCGCGCCGTTCAGAACCATCGTCAGATCGACCTTTTTGTACAGAATCTGCGTCAGAACCAAGGCCGCAACCGCACCGGCAGAGGCCGCCATATTGGTGTTCGCAAAAATCCGGCCCACGTCCGTGATATCGCCCACGGTGCCCGCAGCCAGCTGCGAACCGCCGTTAAAGCCGAACCAACCCAGCCACAGGATGAATGTACCCAATGTGGCAAGCGCAAGGTTGGAACCGGGCATCGGAATGACTCGGCCCTCCTTGTTATACTTGCCAATCCGCGGGCCCAGGATCACCACACCGGCCAGCGCTGCAAAACCACCGGCAGCATGCACAAGTGTCGAACCGGCAAAATCGCTGAAACCGATTTCAGACAGCCAGCCGCCGCCCCACTGCCAGGACGCTTCGATTGGGTAGATCAGGCCAGTCAGGACGACCACAAAGATCAAGAACGGCCACAGCTTTATACGTTCGGCCAAGGTGCCCGAAACGATCGACGCCGTCGTCGCACAGAACATCAGCTGAAAGAAGAAGTCAGACGCAACAGAGGCATAGTCAAGCGTTGCATCCGCGGCGGCAAGGCCGACCGGTTCCAGAGAGGTGGCACTGAAGCCGCCCATCCAACCTGCGATGATCCAGCCGTCGCCGGGGTACATCAAATTGTAACCAACCAGCCAGTACATGATCGACGCAATCGCAAACAGCGCGATGTTCTTGGTCAACTGGGTCGTGACGTTCTTGGACCGGACCAGACCGGCCTCCAGCATGGCAAAACCTGCCGCCATCCAGAACACCAGAAAGCCGCCCACAAGGAACAGCAGCGTGGTCATGATATAGGGGCCGACTTCGTCGAATGTCGGTGCCGGCGCATCCTGCGCCAGTGCCAGCGTCGGAAGCAACGCAAGCCCCGCGCCGACGCTAAGTGATTTCAGTAATTGCATCATAATATCCCTCATTCCGCCGCGATCACAGCGCGTCATCATTGGTTTCACCGGTCCGCACGCGCACTGCGCTTTCCACGTCGAGCACGAAAATCTTGCCATCGCCGATTTTTTCGGTTTTGGCGGTCTTGGCGATGGTGGCGACCACCTCGTCGGCCATGCCATCAGGCACGACAATTTCCAGCTTCACTTTCGGCACGAAATTCACCGCGTATTCTGCGCCGCGGTAAATTTCCGTATGCCCGGACTGCGAGCCGAAGCCCTTGATTTCTGACACCATCATGCCGCGCACGCCGACAGAGGTCAGCGCCTCGCGGACCTCCTCAAGCTTGAACGGTTTGATTGTTGCAATGATGAGTTTCACGATCTTCCCCTTGCAAATTATCTTGCAGGCCCGATTGAAACGGGGCTGCTTGCACAAGGACAAAAAGCGCGTCCTCGTGGGGTGGGCAAGGTTCACACGCAACAGCCACCCCCCTAAAACGCACGCTGTTGCACAATTTTTGCACAATCACCCAGACACGCACATTATTTAGGCGCACGCGAAAGCCGCACTTTGCCGCGCGACACGAATCCACCGCCATCGCCAAACCACCCGGGGCCCGGCAAACGCGCTGGTCGCGCCGCCCAATGCCCGCTATGATGCCGCAAAATACATAAAAACGGTTGGTCGAGCGGAACATGAGTGGAAACGGCAATAAACGGCCCCCTTTGGTGGCTGACCGGCGCTACGCGGCAAATCCTGCGGCGAAAAAGCCTGCCGGCAAAAAGACGCTAACCAAGGCCAAGACAAGCCGCCGAACGCGTGCCCCCGCCAAGAAAAAGCGGGGCCTGATCGGCTGGATTCTTGCACCATTCGCCTATGTGCTGCGCTTGATCTGGGCCGTCAGCTGGCGCCTTGGTGCCGCAACCGCCCTGATTATCGGCGTCGCCGTCTATTATTTCGCGACACAAATGCCGCCCATGACCACGCTCGTCGATGCGCGCACCCGTGGATCGGTCACGTTGCAGGACTACAAAGGCGATGTCTTTGCCTGGCGCGGCGATCAGTTCGGCGGCATGGTTACCGCGACCTCCGTGTCACCCCACCTGCACAACGCCGTCCTCGCCACCGAGGACAAGCGGTTCTACCGCCACTTCGGCATTTCACCGCGCGGCATCGCGTCGGCTGTGCGGATCAACCTGCGCGCCGGGCGTGGGCCATTATCAGGCAACGGCGGCTCGACCATCACCCAGCAGACCGCAAAACTGCTGTGCCTTGGCGTGCCCTTCGACCCCGATACATGGGACACCGAAGCCGCCTATGAAAACGACTGTCGGCAATCGTCAATCTGGCGCAAGGCAAAAGAGGCGATTTTCGCCATGGCCATGGAGGTCGCCTACACCAAGGAAGAAGTCCTGACGATCTACCTCAACCGGGCCTACCTCGGCGCGGGCAGTCGCGGATTCGAGGCCGCCGCACAGCGCTATTTCGGGATCTCTGCCGCGCAGGTGAACCCGGCACAGGCCGCCATGCTGGCCGGGCTTCTCAAGGCGCCGTCGACCTATGCGCCCACCACCAACATCGAACGCGCCCGCGACCGGGCGTCGGTAGTGATCGGGCTGATGCAGGATCAGGGCTATCTCAGCGCCGCACAGGCCAGCACAGCCCGCGCCAATCCCGCAACCCTCTCCGAGGCGGCAGCCGCCCGCGCGGGCGGATTCTTTGCCGACTGGGTCATGGAAAGCGGGCCAGAATTCTTTACCAATGACACCACGGAAGACGTGATCATCCGCACGACGCTGGACCAGGACATCCAGAACGCCGCCGAAAACGCGCTGATTTCGGTCTTTGAAAATCAGGTCCGCGACGGGTCCGAGGCACAGGCCGCCATCGTCGTGATGTCAGCAGACGGTGCCGTCCGCGCCATGGTCGGTGGCCGCAACATCCGGGCGACAGGAGCGTTTAACCGCGCAACGCAGGCCCTGCGGCAAACCGGGTCATCGTTCAAACCCTTCATCTATGCGGCAGCACTCGAATCCGGTTTCTCGCCCAATGACATGGTCGACGACAGCCCGATCTGCTGGCGCATTCCCGGCTCCGCCGACTGGTGCCCCAAAAACTATGACCGCGCATTCAAAGGGCCGATCACCCTCACCCAGGCCCTCGCCGAAAGCCGCAACGTCCCCGCCGTGATCCTGTCAGAAAAAGTCGGCCGCGAGGCGGTGCGCACCGTCGCCACCCAATTCGGCATCGACAGCGATCTGGCCGCAGGTCCCGCACTGGCCCTTGGCGTGTCCGAAAGCACCCTGATCGAAATGACCGGCGCCTATGCCGGTATCCTCAACGGCGGCTCGTCCGTGACCCCCTACGGGCTGATCGAACTGCGCATTCAGGGCGATGACACCGCACTGATGGATTCATCCGGCAGCGGCATCGGCGAACGCGTGATCCGCGAAAGCGCAGCGCGGCAACTGACGTGGATGATGTCCAAAGTCGTCGCCGAAGGCACAGGCAGCCGCGCCCAGATCGACGGCTGGCAAATCGCAGGCAAATCAGGCACCACCCAAGCGTCGCGCGATGCATGGTTCATCGCCTTTACCGGGGACTATGTGACAGGCGTCTGGATGGGCTATGACAACAACAGACCGCTGACTGGCGTCACCGGCGGCGGCCTCCCAGCCGAGATTTGGCGCGAAACCATGGCGCCCGTACTGGCCGGGCGCACGCCGACACCACTGCCGATGCAAGCCCCGGCTACGGCCTTGAACGCTGGCGTTCTGGCTGGCGAAGGCGGCACGCTGTTTGACCGTGATATCCTGAATGTGCTCGATATCATCCTGCGCGATCAGCTGAATTGACCCGGCGGGCGGGCCTAATGCTCGCCCGCTTCGCAGCGATCATACCGGAACGCATAGCCGTTCCAGATCATATAGATGCCAGCGCTATCCGCATCGGTCATCAAAATGGCCCGTTCCGTCCAGGTTTGCCCCTCGCCCGAACAAATCATCGTATAAATCGTGGCATCCATGTCGTTGACGTCGACAGGCCGCGTCATCCGACACGTCACATCAACCCCAAAAAACGTGCCTTCCGCGATCCGAAGCGAGCCGCCATCGGTGCCCACCAGCGAACACTCCGCGTTGGCCGTCTGCTTGTAGATACCGTCGTATGGCCCCGCAGCGGCAAGCGCGGGCAACCCAAGGGCTAGGGCAACGGTCAAATATATCTGATGCTGTGTCATAGCGGATGATTCTGATCCATATTCGCCGTCAAATCAATAGGATCGGCCCGTCCGGGCTGCGATTGAATATTAGACGTTAACTCCGTTGTGGTTTTCTGTAGGTTGCGGCGCAGGACGACATGAAACGAAAAGGCAAACCAACGTCATGGCTGATGCACTGACACAGACCGGCTCTGAGGAATTGATCGCGGCACGCCGCGAAAGCCGGACCCTGTATTGGCTCGTGGCGATTTTCAGCTTTTTCGTAAACGTCCTGATGCTGACCGGCCCGCTTTATATGCTCAATGTCTATGACCGCGTGCTCAGTTCGCGGTCGCTTGAAACGCTGATCGCACTGTCGGTGCTGGTCGGCTTTCTGTACGGTATGATGGGTGTTCTGGATTTCGTGCGTGGCCGCGTGATGGGCCGGGTCGGCGCCCGGTTTCAGGCCCGCCTTGACCGGCGCGTCTTTGGCGCCGTGCTGCGGGCCACGACGCTCAACCGCGCCCCGCGCGAGGCGGCAACCGGCCTGCGCGATCTGGAATCCGTGCAGCGGCTTATCACATCACCTGCACTGATGGCCGTATTCGATCTGCCTTGGGTCCCGCTCTTTATCTGGGGCATCTTCATCTTTCACCCGTTTATGGGCATTTTGGCGCTGGCTGGCGGGGCGGTTCTCGTCGCCATGGCGCTGCTCAACCAATTCAGTGCGCGCAAACCACTCGAAGCCGCCAATGCCGCCACTTTCGCTTCCGAACAGCTCGGCGCGCAAATTCGCAGCGAAAGCGAACTGGTGCATGCCTTGGGCATGCGCGCCGCCGCTTTCGATCGCTGGCAGGTGGCGCGCGGGCAGTCGCTGGATGCGACGATCGGTGCCGCCGATACGTCAGGCACCTATACCGCACTGACCAAAGCATTCCGCATGTTCCTGCAATCGGCGATGCTGGGCCTTGGCGCGTATCTGGTGCTGATCAACGAACTGTCGCCGGGTGCGATGATTGCCGGGTCAATCCTGCTGGGCCGTGCCCTGGCCCCCATCGAAATGATCGTCGGACAGTGGCCCGTGTTCCAAAAAGGGCGCGAAGGCTGGCGGCGGCTTTGCATCCTTCTTGGCCATGTGCCTGCGGAAACCACCCGCACCCAGCTGCCCAAACCCCGCGCCCGCCTGCTGGCCGACCAGGTCACCGTCGTGCCGCCGGGCGAAAAACAGGCAGCCCTGCGCATGATCAGCTTTGACGTCAAACCGGGGCAAGCCGTCGGCGTCATCGGCATCTCTGGCGCGGGCAAATCTACGCTGGCCCGCGTGCTGACCGGCGTATGGCAGCCAGCGGGCGGCAAAATTCGGCTCGATGGGGCGGCGCTGGATCAATACGATCCTGACGTGCTGGGCCAGCACATCGGGTATCTGCCGCAACGGGTGCAACTGTTTGACGGCACGATCAAGGAAAACATCGCCCGCATGTCAATGCAGCCCGACGATGCGCTGGTCGTCCGTGCCGCGCAAAAGGCCGCCGCCCACGACATGATCCTGAAACTGCCCGATGGCTACGATACCCGCGTCACCGGCACGGGCGGGCGGCTGTCGGGCGGGCAGATCCAGCGCATCGGGCTGGCCCGCGCAATGTACGGCGACCCGGTTGTGCTGGTGCTGGACGAACCGAACTCCAACCTCGACAACGACGGATCGACCGCCCTGAACCACGCGATCAAGACCTTTAAATCCGAAGGCAAAATCGTCTTTATCATGGCCCACCGCCCCGCCGCCATTCAGGAATGCGACCTGCTGCTGGTGATCGACAACGGCGCCCGCCGCGCCTTTGGCCCCAAGGAAGACGTGCTACGCGACATGGTTAAGAATCACGACCAGATCACCCGCAACGCGGGCCTGTCGGGGGGCGTATCATGACCCGTCAACGCTGGTCCGCCCGTGGCTATATCATCACCGGCCTAGTGACGCTTTTGGTACTTGTCGGCGGTTTTGGCACTTGGACCGTCACGGCCCAGATCACCGGCGCCGTGATTGCCACCGGCCAGATCGAAGTGGACCGCAACCGGCAGGTCGTCCAGCACCCTGACGGCGGCGTAGTGCAGGAAATTCTGGTCAAAGAAGGCGACAGCGTCGCAGCTGGCGACCTGCTGATCCGGCTTGACGCCAACGCGCTGCAATCCGAACTGGCCGTCGTCGAAGGGCAGCTTTTCGAAATCCTCGCCCGCCGTGGCCGCCTCGAGGCGGAACGCGACGACCTGCCGACGCCCGCCTTTGACCCCGTGCTGACGCAAAACACCGTCGCCGACGCCCGCGACCTGATTGCCGGTCAGTTGCGCCTGTTCGACGCGCGCCGCGAATCGTCGGCCAGCGCCGTTGAACAACTGACCCAACAACGCGCCCAGATCGCCAGCCAGCTTGGCGGGATTGCCGCGCAGCAAACCGCCCTGACCACCCAGCGCGGCCTGATCGCCCAGGAACTGACCGATCAACAAAGCCTGCTGGACCGTGGCCTTGCTCAGGCCAGCCGCGTTCTCGCCCTGCAACGCGAAGAAGCAAGCCTGCTTGGCCGCGCCGGCGAACTGACCGCCCAGGCGGCCCAAGCCGCCGAACGTATGACCGAAATTGAAATCCAGATCATCGGCCTCTCCTCGACCCGCCGCGAAGAGGCGATCACCAGACTGCGTGACCTGCAATATAACGAACTGGAACTCTCTGAACGGCGCCGGACCCTGACCCGGCAACTCGATCGGCTGGACATCCGCGCGCCGGTATCGGGCATCGTCTATGGCATGCAGGTCTTTGCACCGCAGTCGGTGATCCGGCCCGCCGACCCCGTGCTGTTCCTGATCCCCCAAGACCGCCCGTTGGTCATCGCCACACAGGTCCAACTGACCGATATCGACCAAATCCATCTGGGTCAGGAGGTCACGCTGCGCTTTTCCGCCTTCGATCAACGCCGCACGCCGGAACTCAAGGGTAAGGTCACGCTCATCTCAGCCGATGCGTTTCAGGACGAAGGGTCGCGCCTGTCCTACTACCGTGCAGAGGTGCAGTTGGACCCCGGCGAAATTGACCGCCTACCCCCCGATATGACCCTGATCCCCGGCATGCCGGTCGAAGCATTCGTACGCACCGCCGACCGCAGCCCGATGGATTACCTGCTGAAACCGCTGGCCGATTATTTTGCCAAGGCTTTCCGCGAAGCGTGATTGCACCCCGCCGCATTGCCCGCTAGCGTCCCCGCAAACAAGGAGAACGCAATGAGCGCGATTGAAACAAAGCTGGCCACACTTGGCGTCACCCTGCCCGATGCGCCTGCACCGGCTGCAAACTATGTCCCCTTCGTCGTGATCGGCGATATGGTCTATGTTTCGGGCCAGATTTCCGCCAATGCCGATGGCATGATCAAAGGAAAGCTGGGCGCCGACATGGCCGCCGACGTCGGGGCCGAAGCCGCCAAAGCCTGCGCGATCAGCCTGCTGGCCCAGTTGAAAGCGGCCTGCGGTGGTGACATCGACCGGCTGGTGCGGGTGGTGAAACTGACCGGTTTCGTCAATTCGACCCCGGACTTCCCCGATCAGCCCAAGGTGATCAACGGGGCCTCCGACTTCATGGTCGCGGCCTTGGGCGACAAAGGCCGCCATGCCCGTTCCGCCGTCAGCGCCGCAAGCCTGCCGTTTGGCGTCGCCGTCGAAATCGAAGCGATTTTCCAAATCGCATGACCCTCCCTGCGTCTTTCCTAAAGCGCCCGATCACCCACCGCGCCTTGCATGATCGCAAGGCGGGGCGGGTCGAAAACAGCATCAAATCAATCAAGGCCGCGATTGATGCAGGCTACGGAATTGAGATCGACGTACAGTTGACCCGCGACGGGCACGCGGTGGTCTTTCACGATGATATGCTGGACCGGCTGACCGATGCGGTGGGACCCGTCCGCGCCAAAACTCGCGCCGAACTGCACGCGATCCCACTCAAGGACGACGGCGGCACGATTGCATCGCTGAACGACGTTTTGGCAGTGGTCGCCGGCCGCGTCCCCCTGCTCATCGAAATCAAAGACCAGGATGGCGCCATGGGTCCAAATATCGGCCCGCTCGAGACCGCAACAGCCAAGGCATTGGAACATTACACCGGCGATGTCGCATTGATGTCCTTCAACCCGCACGCTGTAGCCGCACTGGCCGACCTTGCCCCGAATATCCCGCGCGGGTTGACCACATCCAGCTATCAGGCGCAATTCTGGCCAGAGGTCCCGGATCAGGTCCGGGACGTGCTGCGCGACATTCCCGACTATGACCGCACGGGGGCCAGTTTTATAAGCCACGAAGCCACCGATCTGACCCGGCCCCGCGTCGCTGACCTCAAATCCCGGGGCGCCGCCATCCTGTGCTGGACAATCCGCAGCCCCGAGGCCGAAACCGCAGCGCGCCGCAGCGCGGATAATGTGACCTTTGAAGGGTATCTGGCTTGACGGCGGCCCCCCGCCCCCCAAGTTGCACCCTATGACCGACGCACCGATTGAAATCGCCGCCCACCCCAGCCTGTCCGGGATCAGCCCCGCCGACTGGGATGCCTGCGCCTGCCCCGAAGATACCACCGGGCGCTCCAATGACCCCTTCACCACCTATCGGTTTCTCAAGGCATTGGAAGACAGCGGATCAGTCGGGCCGGGCACCGGCTGGCAACCGCGCTACTTGACTGCGCAGCAGGACGGGCTGACGATTGCCTGCGCTCCCCTGTACGCCAAGGGCCATTCACAGGGCGAATACATCTTCGATCACAACTGGGCCCAAGCTTATGAAAACGTCGGCGGGCGGTACTATCCCAAACTGCAAATCGCCGTCCCCTTCACACCGGCCACCGGGCGCCGCTTCCTGACCCGTCCGGGATTCGAGGCGGTCGGCATGTCCGCCCTGATCCAGGGAGCCATCCAAATCGCAGCCGACAACGACCTGTCGTCACTGCACGCCACCTTCTGCACCGAAGCCGAGGCGATCACGGGTGCCGAAATGGGCCTGTTGCCCCGGATTGGCCAACAATTCCACTGGGTCAACGACAGCTATGCCGATTTCGACGGCTTCCTTGCGTCGCTCTCCAGCCGCAAACGCAAGAACATCCGCAAGGAACGCAGCACGGCACAGGATTTCGGCGGGGAAATTCTCAGCCTGACGGGCGACCAGATTCAGCCCGAACATTGGGATGCATTTTGGCGGTTCTACCAAGACACCGGCAACCGCAAATGGGGCACCCCCTATCTGACACGGCAATTCTTTGACTGCGCCCAAGAGACCCTGCGCGATGACATGCTGCTGGTGCTGGCCATGCGCGATGGGCGGGCCGTTGCAGGCGCGCTGAACTTTATCGGGCGCGATACGCTCTACGGGCGCTACTGGGGCTGCACCGAACACCACGCCTGCCTACACTTCGAACTGTGCTATTATCAGGCCATCGACTTTGCCATCGCCCATCGTCTGGGCCGCGTCGAGGCCGGTGCCCAAGGTGAACATAAACTCGCGCGCGGCTACCTGCCCGTGGCAACCCATTCACTGCATTGGTTCGGTGACGCCGGTTTCAGGGATGCCGTCGCCCACTATCTCAAGGCGGAACGCAACGCCATCGACCACGAAATCGAAGTCCTGACCAGCTACGGCCCATTCCGCAAATCCCAAAGAGAGGAACAGCAATGACCGACAAATTGACCCAAACAGAACGTGCCGCACAGATCACCCCGCTGCTGGCGAATGGCTGGTCCATGGTTGATGGGCGCGACGCGATCCACAAAACCTACGTGTTCAAGAACTTCATCGCGGCGTTCGGCTTTATGACCCGCGCCGCGTTCTGGGCGGAAAAGCTGAACCACCACCCCGAATGGTCTAATGTCTACAAAACCGTGGACGTCACGTTGACAACCCACGATGCAGACGGCCTAAGCGCATTGGACGCCAAACTGGGCGCCAAACTGGACGTGCTGGCAGGAGAATAACGTGCAAGACATGATGAACACCGCGATCTGGGATGGAAAAACCATCACGGATCTGCTGACAATTCAATTTATGGCATCAATCTTTGGCAGCGTCATCGCCGCAGCATTGATCCTGTTTTTGGGGTTCATCATCGGTGGCTGGCTACGCAGGCGGCTGATCCGGCTGGGCGAAAACAACCGCCATCTGGATATCACCCTGTTCAACTTTCTGGGCAACATGGGGCGCTATGTCGCTATCGGCTTTGCGTTCCTGTTCGTGCTCAATACCTTCGGAATCCAGACGACATCGTTCGTGGCTGTCATCGGTGCGGCCGGTCTGGCAATCGGTCTCGCCCTGCAAGGCACCCTGTCCAATGTGGCCGCAGGTGTGATGATCGTCTTCTTCCGCCCCATCAGAATCGGTGATTTCGTCGAGGTCAGCGGCCAAATGGGCACCGTCAAGGAAATCACGCTGAACTTCACCGAACTGGCCGCGCCCAGCAACGTGCAGGTGATCATTCCAAACGCACGGGTTTGGGGCAATACGATCCTGAACTATTCAATCTACGAGACGCGCAGGGCAGAATGGATCTTTGGCGTGGGCTATGGCACAAACCTCAAAGACGCCGAGGACGTGATCCGCAATACCATCATGGCCGACCCCCGGTCAAAAACGGACCCCGCGCCATTCATTCAGGTCGATAACCTGAACAGCAGTTCTGTGGATTTTCTGGTCCGCGTCTGGTGCAACAGCGGCGATTATTTCCAGTATCAGGCCGATATGAAACGGCTGGTAAAAGAGGCGCTGGATAACGCCGGGATCAATATTCCGTTCCCGACCCAGACAATCATTCAGGCCAGCGCCTGAGCAAAGGGGCGGCGTCAGGCGCCGCCCCTTTATCGTTACCCCAACGCTTCCAGCAGCGTCTCGCCTGCGGAAATTTCGCAAACGCCGGCGCGCTCTTCGGCGTTCAGAATGGTTACAACACCGTCTTCAATCAACATCGCATACCGCTTGGACCGGTTGACGAAACCGGCAGGTGCTGCGCTAAAGTCCATGCCGATCGCGGTTGTAAATGCGCTTTCTGCATCGGCGAGCATTGTGATCCCCGCGTCGGTGGCGCCCGTCACATCGCCCCACGCCTTCATCACGAACGGATCATTGACCGATACGCAAATAATCTCGTCCACGCCTTTTGCCTTGAATTCGTCATGGGTGATCATGAAACTGGGCACATGCGCGGTCGAACACGTCCCGGTAAAGGCACCGGGCAGACCAAAGATGACAACCTTGCGTTTCTCCAGTTTGTCGGCCAGCACCACTTGCTGTGGTCCATCGTCGGTCATATGCAACAGCGTTGCTTGCGGCACCCGGTCGCCGATCTTAATTGTCATGAATATAGCCCCTGTTCGGAATTGTGCCTGCTTACAACCTCCATATAGTGTCCCGTTCAGCAATGGACCAGCAATCAAAGGTGAAAATCACGTGACCCATATTATCGTTGTCGGTGCCGGTCAGGCTGGTGCATCCTTGACCGCCAAGTTGCGCAGCGCCGGGTTTGATGGCGACATCACCCTGATCGGTGCCGAAACGGTGCCGCCCTACCAGCGCCCGCCACTGTCAAAGGCCTATCTGCTGGGCGAAATGGCTCAGGAACGGCTATATTTGCGCCCTGCGGATTTCTATGTCGATCAACGCATTACCCTGCGGTTGGACACCCGCGTCGTGGCGATTGACCCTGCCGCCAAGACCGTGACCCTGACCGGCGATGAGGTCCTGCCCTATGATGAACTCGCGCTGACCACCGGCGCGCATCCGCGTACACTGCCCCGGTCCATCGGCGGAAATCTGGGCGGCGTTTTCACCGTCCGCGACCTCAGCGACGCGGACGCGATGGCCCCGGCGTTTGTCGCCGGCAAACGCGTGCTGATCATCGGCGGCGGCTACATCGGTCTCGAGGCGGCAGCGGTCGCGTCAAAACTGGGTCTGCAAGTCACGCTGGTGGAAATGGCCGACCGGATATTGCAGCGCGTCGCGGCGCCCGAAACGTCGGATTATTTCCGGGCCCTGCACAGGTCGTACGGCGTCGATATCCGCGAAGGCGTGGGGCTGGACCGGCTGTTGGGCGACGATCACGTCACCGGCGCACTGCTGACTGACGGGACCACGCTGGATCTGGACTTTGCCGTCGTCGGCGTCGGCATCACCCCCGCCACAATCCTGGCCGATAGCGCGGGACTGGCGATTGAAAACGGCATCAAGACCGATGCACAGGGCCGCACCTCTGATCCGCATATCTGGGCTGCGGGCGACTGCGCATCATGCCTTTTCCACGGCAACCGCATCCGCATCGAAAGCGTCGGCAACGCCATTGATCAGGCCGAAGCGGTCGCGCTGAACATGCTGGGCCACGATGAACCCTATACGCCAAAGCCATGGTTTTGGTCGGATCAATACGACTGCAAACTGCAGATTGCCGGGCTGAACACCGGCTACACCGACGTCTATGTCCGCCACGGCGATGCGCCGGGGGTGCAGTCCAACTGGTACTTCCGAGGCGATACCCTGCTGGCGGTGGACGCGATGAACGATCCGCGCAACTATATGATCGGCAAACGCCTGATCGACGCAGGGCGCAGCCCCAAGCCCGCACAAATCACCGATCCCGCAACCGATATGAAGGCCCTGCTGCGCCCATGAGGATCATCGGCGGCACCCATCGCGGCACCGCACTGGCCGCCGTCGGCACCGGCGATGCGGCCGCGCATCTGCGGCCCACGACAGACCGGGTGCGCGAAAGCCTGTTCAATGTCCTGCAGGGTGGGCGCTTTGGCGATCCGATCCGTGGCGCGATCGTGCTCGACCTGTTCGCAGGCACCGGTGCGCTCGGGCTCGAAGCCCTGTCGCGCGGCGCCGCCCACGTCACCTTCGTCGACAGCGGGCGGGTGGCCCAAAAGTTGATCCGCGACAATGTCGGCAAACTGCGCAGGCAGACCGACACGACCCTGATCGGCACCGACATCGGCAAACTGCCCGCAGGCCCGCCCTGCGACCTGATCTTCCTTGATCCCCCCTACGGCCAAGGTTTGGGCGGCAAAGCCCTGACCGCTGCCACTGCGGGCGGCTGGGTTTCCCCGGGTGCCTTGATCATATGGGAAGAAAACACCCCGCAAATCGCCCCTCCCGGCTTTGCCGCACTGGATCAGCGCCGCTATGGCGATACGTGGATCACGTTCATGCGCCGCAATCAAACAACCGATGCGCCCAGCGGCGGCAGCTAAAGCAGTTCAGCGGGGGCGACCCACCAGCTCATCTGCGACACCTGCAAGACGCGGGCCACCTGCCGCGCGGCGGCCATATCCTTGACCAATCCATAACAGGTCGCACCCGACCCCGACATGCCCGCCACGGCGACGTTCGGCTGCGCATCCAACTTGGCAATGGCTGCGGTGATTTCCGGGGCGATCATGCTGGCCGACGGCAGCAGGTCATTGCGCTGCCGGGCCAGCCAACCGGCAAAATCGTCGAAATCCAGCCCCGCCTGCAACGGCTCCATGGCGGTGCCGTTCTTATCGGCCAGCCCCTTGAACACATCCATCGTTGGCACAGCGACAGGCGGACGCACCAGCACCAGCGCGCACCCCGGCAACGCTGCTACCGGCGATAGCACATCACCAATCCCCGACATCCGCGTCGGGTTCGGCGCCTGCAGGCAAACCGGGACATCCGCGCCCAGCGCCAGCACCTCTTGGGCATGCGCCGGCAGCGGCGGCACCCCCCATAGCGCCGCCAGCATGGTCAGCGTGATCGCAGCATCCGACGATCCGCTGCCGATACCGGCAGCATGCGGCAGATGTTTTTCCAGCGTCAGCGCGGCGCCCTTGGTCACACCGCGCACCTGACGCAGCGCCTCGGCGGCACGGATCATCAGGTTGCTGGCGTCCGTGGGCACACCAAATGCAAATGGCCCCGTCACGCTGATCCGCAGATCAGGGGCAACCGTGGCACCCAGTTGATCCGCGACACCCGCGAACACCACCAGACTGTCCAGCAGATGATACCCGTCATCGCGTTGCCCCGTTACGTGCAGGGTCAAATTGACTTTGGCCGGTGCGGTGCCTCTAATTGTCGCCACGGGCAACCCTGATAGGGTCAAGACCCTCGTCGCGCCGTACCAGATCCAGCCCGCGGGCCAGCTTGTCACGGATACGGCCTGCGTCAGCGGCGTCAGGGTCGAACGACAGCGCGCGCTGCCACTGGAATTGCGCCTCGTTTTCGCGGCCCACAGCCCAATAGACATCGCCCAAATGATCGTTGATCACCGGATCGACCGGCTCAAGCGACGCGGCAAGCTCCATATGACCGACGGCCTCGTCGTAATGTCCCAACTGGAACATGACCCAGCCAAGGCTATCCATGATCGCACCATTATCGGGGCGTGCGGCGGCGGCGGCCTCGATCATGCCCAATGCCTCATCAAGCTTTTCACCACGCTCGACCAGCGAATACCCCAAATAGTTCAATACCTGCGGCTGCCCCGGACGCAGCACCAGCGCGGCACGAAAATCCAGCTCTGCCGCTGGCCAGTTTTCCAGCAGATGATTGCTGATCGCTCGGGTGTAATACACAAACCACTTGGCTGCGCTGTCGTCACTATACAGCGCCAGCGCGCGGCTATACGCTACCGCCGCCTCTTCATAGCGTTTGACCTGTCGCAGGGTATCACCCCGTGCGGCATGGACCTGCGGCAAATCGGGATGGCTGCGCGCCAAGGCGTCCAGCACCTCGATCGCGGCGTCGTCACGCCCCGCCGCGCGCAAGACTTCGGCGCGGCCCAACTCGGCGGCATCGAACGCGGGATCGTCACGCGAAACGCTTGTATAGGTGGTATTGGCCAAATCGTACTGGCCCAAATCGTCCAGCAACCGCGCCGTCATCAAAACGGCCTGCGTATTGCCCGGTGCCAGATAGGTCGCAGCCCGCGCATAAAGCAGGGTATACGCATCGGGCGCATCACCTTGGACCGCACCGGCGATGACATGGTAAATATCGGCGATCCCTTCGGTCGGGCTCGCCACGGCGTCATAGGCCACGGCAGTCCCCGCAATCAGCGCAGCGCGCAGCGCGGCAACGCCGGCATCCAACTGCGTGCCAAAGACCCCCTCAATAATCGCGACCGCATCATCGTTACGGTCCAACTGGCTCAGAATTTGGGCGTGAGCCATCGCACTGCGGCGACTATACCGCAGTCCACCCGTGGCCGATTCGGCAAACACGGCCTCAGCCGCTTCGAAATCCCCGACGGTGGCAAGGGCATAGGCCTTGTGCGTCAGCCCGTATATTTTCATCTCATCGGCTTCGATCACCTGATCAAAACTGGCCAAAGCCTTGACCATCTCGCCCTCGCCCATATGCGCCCAGGCCTGCGCCAGTCCGTCAACCAACGGGCCAATACTGCGCCCTTCCTCCAAAGCAGAGAAAATATAGTCCCAGTCACCCGATTTCACGGCGGACAGGCTCAGCACGATGTTGGCGATCTGACTTTGGTAACCAAGGTCGACAATCACCTGCGCAATCGGAATCGCACGGTCCACCTGCCCCAGCGCGACATAGGACGTCAGCGCGTTCTCAAGCAGGGCGGCATTGCCGGGGTCCGCGATCAGCCCCTTGGTGAAATAACGGGCGCCGCGGGCAAAATCATTCGTCAAACCGGCCTGCCGCGCGGCCAGATAGGCGCCGGAATCAGGGTCCGCCAACGCGGCTGTTGCAGGACAAAGCAGGCAGGCCAATACTGCGGCGGAAATGGAACGTCTGAACACAGTCACGAAACCCTCTTGATGCATGTCAGGCCAGACTAGAGCCACAAAGCGCGGCTTGCAAATGCGACATCGCGCAGGTGGCAAATTGTTGCGGACCGCACGGCAGGCACGGTCGCCGCAACCCAAACGACAGGACCAATGCGCTTGGTTTGGCAGCAGCGCCGTGTCGATCACCTGGATCACGCCATTCGCCGCGATGATATCCGCCGTCGCGACGTCCTGACGCCGATCGACCAACTGGTCCGGTGTCACAGCCCCCGGCACGACATTGCAGGTCAGGATCGCGACCAGCGTATCCTTGCTTTCAGGCAACAGCAGGCTTTCCACGGTGCCCGCAGGCAGCGCAGCAAAGGCGGCATCTGTCGGTGCAAAAACCGTTGCCCCCACGTAAGGTAGGTTTTAACCCACCCTAACCTTGCGTGTCCCTGCAATGCCGCCGGAACGCACCCTTCAGCAGGTCCAGCTCACTGCGCAACAACTCCACCTCTGCGCGGATATCCTCGGCCAAGGCCTCACCGGACAATAACGCGAAACTGGCAAGCGCATGCCCCTTGCCGTCAGCGATCACAAACGTCTGCACACCATCCCTGATCATATCCACAGGCACCGGCACCGTGACACGCCAAACGTCATGCGCCGTATCATGCTCCAGCCGCAGCCCATCGACGACCGCCCCCAAATGGGTCACCGTCAACTGCGGTTCATCCGCGCCCGCACCGATGAGCTCGCCTTCCCACAGGCCCGCAAAAAGCCGCGTCTTGGTCAATGTCCACTGTGTCATCAGCAAGGCCTTTCGCCGTTCAAAGCGCCGCACGCGGGTAGCGGCAAAAGGTAAGATCGCGGATCGAAATCTGATTCATCTGCGGGTTTTCAAACATCAAATCAACCCAAATCCGTGCGACCCGGCTTTCGTTCATCTGACTGTAGGCCAGATCGAATTCAACCATCACATCATCGTCCTGTTGCGGCAGTGTCAACAGCACCTGCTCGGTATTCGGGCCATGCTTCACATTCAGCCGGGCGAATACATTGATCGGACGCTCTGCATCAATCACGGCGGCCAAACGGATCAAATGCCGCTTTTGCAGGCCCACACAGGCCACGGCGGGCAGATCAATCACCAGTGACAGAAAATTCCCGTCAAACTGAAACACCTCAAGCGCAAGCCCGAACGGGGCCAGATCACGATCCTGCTGATTGCGCGTCTGCCGCAGCGCGATTTCGGTCGCGGCGCAGTCGTGGAAAATCGTGACCTCACCGCCAAGCGACATCTTGTTGCGCGCAGGTGCCAGTCCGCGTTTCGCCAGCGCGGCGCGCCATGCCTGTGGCCGCCACGCCCAATCGGTGCCCGCAGGCCGCGCAAATGCATTGGACCCGATGCGCGGCAATGCAAGGCGGCTGTCGGCGATATGGGTCAACTCCTGCAACGGGCCGCGCAATTGCCGGGCCCGCTGACGCTGCGCACGCAAAATCGACAGTTCTGCATCGGGCGCCGCCCGCGCGGCAGCAGTCCAGCGCGTCAATGCGCGCCTGTGCAGCAGCCGATCGACCAGTCCACTCAGGTATTTCGCCATATAGTCCCTATCCCGGATCGGCCCATTGCATGCCCCCGTCACCGCTTGCCCGGCGCCCTAGATCTGCGTGTCGCCGCCCGCCGCCGATACCCCTTTGACCACACGGTCAAGCAGCCACGACGCCATGCCATCTTGCAGCGGCGCACCCGCCAGACCGCGCACCGCAATTGTCACCAAACGCCCGTTCATATCCAAAAACGCGCGCCACTCTTCGCGTTGCAGGCCCGCTATCGGCGGTGGCGCGCTATCGGTGAAATGCACGGTGACATTGTTTTCAGATACCTGTGACCCCAAAACGGCAATGGTATCGGCGCTGCCGGTCGTGCTCAGCAGAACCGCCCCGGCGTCGGACACCAGCAGATCACGCAACGCAGGCTCGGCACCGGCAACGGCACCGCTGCCCGCGGGGCCAACCTGCACCGTCGCCACACCGACTGCGGCAGGTACCGCACCGCCGCCGCCCAATGTCACACAAGGTGCCATCACCGCGAACCCATCGCGCGGATCGCTCGCCCCCGGATCAAAGCAATAGCCGGCCGGGGTCGTCGCCATGATGTCCCCCCCAGCCAAGGCCAGCACGTTGACGGGCGCCGCAGGGGTACACCCTCCAACAGCCATCAACGCCGACACGATCAGGCCGATCACACAGCCAGGCCGCATACCGTCAAAGGTCCATATAGATGTGCTTTTCCATCTTCGCACCCGGATGCGTCACCGCACCCAACCGCGTGGACCCAACAAGCTGCGCGTATTTCCAAAGCGCACCTGACGCATAGATCGTGTCGCGCGGGCCTTTCCAATCGGCCTTGCGCGCGGCCAGCTCTGCCTCGGTCAGATCGACCTTCAGCTCACCCGTGATCGCGTTGATCGTGATGACATCACCGTTCTGCAGCAATGCAATCGGACCGCCATGCGCGGCCTCTGGACCCACATGACCGACACAGAAACCCCGGGTGGCACCCGAAAAACGACCATCCGTGATCAGCGCGACCTTCTTGCCCATGCCCTGCCCCGACAGCGCCGCCGTGGTCGATAACATCTCGCGCATACCCGGACCGCCTGCGGGGCCTTCATTGCGGATGACCAGCACTTCGCCTTCTTCATACCCACGGACTTTGACAGCCTCGAACGCATCTTCTTCACACTCGAACACGCGCGCAGGCCCGGTAAAGCTTTGCTCGGCCACAGACATCCCGGCGACTTTGACGATCGCACCTTCGGGCGCCAGATTGCCCTTCAGGCCCACAACACCGCCGGTCTGGGTGATTGGGTTTTCAACCGAATAAATGACCTTGTTGTCAGCTTCGCCTTTGATCATGTCCAGCTCTTCGCCGATCGAACGGCCCGAGGCAGTCATGCAATCTTCGTGGATCAACCCGGCCTTGCGCAATTCCTTCAGCACAACAGGCACGCCGCCTGCCTCGTACAGGTCCTTTGCCACATACTGACCACCCGGTTTCAGATCGACGAAATACGGCGTGTCGCGGAAAATTTCGCAGACGTCGAACAGATCAAAATCAATCCCCGCCTCGTGGGCAATCGCCGGCAAATGCAGACCGGCATTGGTCGAACCACCCGTACATGCCACCACACGGGCCGCATTTTCCAGCGACTTGCGGGTCACGACATCGCGGGCCCGAATGTTCTTTTCGATCAAATGCATGACCGCCTGACCCGACGCCTCGCCGTATTGATCGCGGGACTCGTAGGGGGCAGGCGCACCGGATGAATTCAGCAACGCCAGACCGATCGCCTCGGACACGCAAGCCATCGTGTTGGCGGTAAACTGACCACCACATGCGCCCGCCGATGGGCACGCCACACGCTCCAGAATTTCCAACTCTGCGTCGGTCATGTTGCCCGCCTGATGCTGGCCGACGGCCTCGAACACATCCTGCACGGTCACGTCTTTGCCGTTCAGCCGACCCGGCAGGATCGACCCGCCATAGATAAATACCGACGGCACATTCAGCCGCACCATCGCCATCATCATGCCGGGCAGAGATTTATCGCACCCCGCCAGACCAACCAGCGCGTCATAGCAATGCCCGCGCATCGTCAGCTCAACCGTGTCCGCAATCGCTTCGCGCGAGGCAAGCGAACTGCGCATGCCCTCGTGGCCCATCGCAATCCCGTCAGTGACCGTGATCGTCGTGAATTCGCGCGGCGTGCCATGCGCGGCCTTCACGCCCATTTTTACGGCCTGCGCCTGCCGGTTCAGCGAAATATTGCACGGCGCGGCCTCGTTCCAGCAGGTAGCAACGCCGACAAACGGCTTTGCGATGTCTTCTTCATCCAGACCCATTGCGTAGTAATACGACCGGTGCGGCGCGCGGCTTGGCCCTTCGGTCACATGGCGGCTTGGTAGGTTGGTCTTGTCGGCTTTGCCCTTAAGCATTGGTTGTTCTCCCGGAAACTATACAGAACGGTCTAAATAACCGACCGTCACGACACAAGACGGAACTGGTGTTGCGGCGCAATGGCGCTGCGGCCTAGTGTCGGACATGTCAGGTCATATTGATCCATACCGCGCACATCGCGCCTTTGCCCGCGCCGCAGCCCCCCGGACCCAGCGGTGGCGGCTTGCCGTCATGATACTGGGGTTCGAAGCCGCCTTCATCTGCGCGCCCCTCATTGTCGCATTTATACTGCCCGGCCCCGCCAAGACCGCCTACATCGAAGGCGTCAGCGCCTTTGGCACGCTGGCGCAATTTAGCACCTTCGCGGTGGCTGGCTATCTCTTTCTGCGCTTGCTCCGGCGGGTCCACGGGCGCGGGTTCTGGTCACTGATCGGACCGGCGGATCGCGCGGGTGCCGACCTTAAACGCACGGCAATGGCCGTCGGCCTGCTGCTGCTGGCGATTGAACTCCTGCCGCCTTGGGTCGTCTTGTCCGATCTGGCCGAAGTGCGCGGGCTGCTTCGCTGGGTCGCGCTGATGCCTTTGGCCTTTGCGGCCATCTTGCTGCAAGTCGGCACAGAAGAGCTGTATTTCCGCGGCTACCTGCAACAACAACTCGCCTGCCTGTCACCCTCTCCTGTGGTCTGGATGGGTATCCCGTCATTGTTCTTCGGGCTGTCACACTACTTCAACGGGATCGGCCCGGCGGATTCCATTCTCTATGTGGTCTGGGCCACCCTGCTGGGTCTGGCCTGCGCCGACCTGACCGCCCGCACCGGAACGCTGGGTGCGGCCATCGGGCTGCATCTGGCCAACAACGCCTTCGCGCTCCTGCTCGTCGGGATCCAGGGCAGACCCTCCAGCGGCCTCGCGCTTTTTCTCTACCCCGACTTCGATTCCACGGAATACGACTACAGCCTGCAGGCCCTGCTCGCACCCGGCGGCATCCTGCAACTGCTGACCAGCATCGCCATGGTTCTGGTCATGTGGCTCGCCGCCCGGATCGCAATAAGGCGCTGAAAATCATGCGCCTGCAATCGCACCGGCTATTTGTCTTGTGACTCTGGACCGCAGTGAAACACCTCGCGGGCAACGGCGTTTCGTGTCAGCGCGCCAGAGGTGACACTGACGACACCCGTCACATCATAAACGATGTCGCATGCCATAAAGATGTGCGTTTTATTGTTCCCAAATGACCCCAGACTGATCGTGTACTGGCCGGGTTCCCCATTGTCGGTGTTGTGCGCCTGAATATAGGCACGCAGCTGATTGTGGGACGTAATGCCATAGGCGGCCCCCCAGCCATCGCCATAATGCGTCGTCAGTCGCTTCTGTGCGTCCTTGAACGTCCAGGCATCGCTGTTCGCTTGCAACTGCCACGCCGCTTCCGCAGCAGCCTCCCGCTGCCCAAGTATCGCATCTTCGGCCTTCTGCGCATCTACTTTGCTGTTATGCGGTACAAGGCTGGCTTCGGTCGTGATCCACTTGCCCTTGGTCGGCCCCCAAGGTGCCTCACTCAGCTTCACCACCCGCTGAACAGGCGCGCTGCCGTTCGCCGCGTCATAAAGCGCCCGCAACTGCCTGACCTGCGGGCTGCTGTCGGCCCTATTTGCCAACTGCATCAACCGCGCCTCGCCGGGGCCCATTGTTGCCGAGCGTTCCCGCGCGACATGGCCGCCACTGCCAACAGGCCCGCGTCTTGCCGGTTGTGCCGCTCTGGGCTCGTTCGCCATCGTTGCGCGGCTCGCCATATCAACGCCACCCGTTTTCCGGTTGAAATTTCAAAATCAGTCACCGATCATTAAGCAATGCCCCATCTGCTGTTGCAACCAAATTTTCTGAAATTTCATCGCTCAAACACCGGTTTGACCCTGTTGCCCCCAGCCGCTGATTGCATTTCATTCCCCAGCGGCATATCTCAAAGGCGTTAACGCAAAAGGCATCCCATGAACTGGATTACCAACTACGTCCGTCCCACGATCAACTCGCTGTTTTCGCGACGCGAAGTGCCCGACAACCTGTGGACCAAATGTGGCGAATGCGGCACCATGCTGTTTCACCGCGAACTGGCGGACAATCTGAATGTCTGCACCAATTGCGATCACCACATGGCGATCGGCGCCCGCGACCGGCTGACCTCCATCTTCGACGGTGGCGTTTTTGTCGATGTGGCCGTGCCGGAACCTGTCCTCGACCCGCTGCATTTCCGCGACCAGAAACGGTACACCGACCGGATCAAGGACGCCCGCAAGAAAACCGGTGAAAAAGACGCGATGCTGGTTGCCGAAGGCGACATGGGCCGCACCCCGGTCGTCGTCGCGGTTCAGGATTTTTCCTTCATGGGCGGCTCGATGTCGATGTATGTCGGCAACGCCATCATCGCCGCCGCCCAGCGCGCGATCAAACTGAAACGCCCGCTGATCCTGTTTTCCGCCGCAGGTGGCGCACGCATGCAAGAAGGTATCTTGGGCCTGATGCAAATGCCGCGCACCACCATCGCGGTGCAGATGCTCAAAGAAGCGGGGCTGCCCTATATCGTCGTGCTGACCCACCCCACGACCGGCGGCGTCACCGCATCTTATGCGATGCTGGGCGATGTGCAGATCGCGGAACCCAACGCGCTGATCGGCTTTGCCGGTGCCCGCGTGATCGAACAGACCATCGGTGAAAAACTGCCCGAAGGCTTCCAGCGCGCCGAATACCTGCTTGATCACGGCATGTTGGACCGAGTGACCAAGCGGACCAACCTCAAGGACGAGCTGGTCACCATCATCCGCATGCTGACCAAGCAAAACGCCCCGATCAAAGGCGACCTGCCTGCGCCTGCAATCAAATCGGACGCCGCCGGCGAGATCGCCGCAACGGACAAAGCCAAGTGACAGCGCGCTCTGATGTGATCCTTGAAAGGATGATGGCCCTGCACCCCAAGGTCATTGACCTGACGCTGGATCGGGTCTGGCGGTTGCTTGCCGCGCTGGACAATCCGCAAAACCGCCTGCCCCCGGTGATCCACATCGCCGGCACGAATGGCAAAGGCTCGACTCAGGCGATGATCCGCGCGGGCCTTGAACAGACCGGCGCAGGCGTCCACGCCTATACCTCCCCGCATCTGGCACGGTTCCACGAACGGATCAGGCTGGCGGGCGACCTGATATCAGAGGACGCGCTGACCGAAGTCCTTGATCGCTGCTACCGCGCCAACGGCACCGACCCGATCACATATTTCGAAATCACCACCGTCGCCGCGTTGCTGGCCTTTGCCGAAACCCCCGCCGATCATACCTTGCTCGAAGTCGGGCTTGGCGGGCGTCTCGACGCGACCAACGTGATCAGCGCACCCGCCGTGACCGTGATCACCCCCGTTGATCTGGACCACCAGCAATACCTTGGCGATACCCTGCGCGAAATCGCGCGCGAAAAGGCCGGGATCATCAAACGCGGCGTGCCCTGCGTTGTCGGCCCGCAGCACGACGAATCCATGGACGTCATCGCAGATATCGCCGCACGTCTGGGCGCGCCACTGCACGCCTACGGGCAGCAATGGCATGTCACGACCGAACGCGAACGGCTGATCTTTCAGGACGAACGTGGCCTGCTGGACCTGCCGTTGCCCGCCCTGCGCGGCCCGCATCAGATCATGAACGCCGGTGCCGCCATCGCCACCCTGCGCCTGCTGCACAAAGACGAAGCCGCCTGCGACGCCGCCGTCACCGCCCCCTACTGGCCCGCCCGCATGGAGCATCTGAAAACCGGCGTGCTGGCTGATCTGGCCGCCCCCGCCGATCTCTGGCTTGATGGCGGCCACAACCCCGCCGCCGGGCACGCGCTGGCCGCCACCCTCAAACAGCTACCTGCCCGCCCGATCCACCTGATCTGCGGCATGCTGAACACCAAAGACATCGGCGGCTATCTGGCCCCCCTGGCTGCCGTCGCCCAAAGCCTGACCGCCGTCTCGATCCCCGGCGAGGCGAACACAATCCCCGCCAGCGAAACCGCCGCCGCCGCACAAAAGGTCGGGCTCACCGCCCATAGCGCCGACAGCGTGCAGACCGCGATCACCCGCATCACCGCAACGACCCCCAACGCACGCATCCTGATCTGCGGATCACTGTATCTGGCCGGGCACGTCATCCGGGAAAACGGCGGATGATCCGGGGGCTGTCCATCATCATGATGCTTTCCGCCAACCCGACGCAAGCGGCGGACTACTATTTCTGCTGGACCGGATCGAACAACTATACAATGACCGGCCAAATGACAGTCCCCGACGCGGCCCTGTCCAAACCAATCGTGACGGCCGATGACGTCACCCGCTTTAAAATCGCCGGATACCGCGATGGCAAACTGCTTGGCAAATGGGACATGGCAGCGCGGGGGCCGGACGACACATGGGTCCTGAATTTCGACCCCGCCACCAACAGCTTTCTGCCCGGCGATACCCCCCTGCTCGGCTACTCTCAGGGCTGGAACGCAAACGGCGACACCGACAACTGCGGACCGGGCGGCTTTGGCTTCAACTCCGGCGGCTACGCTCAGGATTTCTGCGTGAACAATGTCTGGATCGAAGAAAGCGGGATTGATCCGCCCACGCCCTTTCTGGTCAGCCCGACGCCCGTTGACCCATTCTGCCGGATCATCGCACCCCTAAGCTAACGATTGCCGAATCATGGGATTGACTGCGAATCACTTCATGACGTAGGGTCACAGGCAACGCGAAGCGCCGACGCAAAAGGCGCCGCTGGGCAGTCTTGGCAGGGCGAGTGGGCAGGCGTTAAGCCTGTCTTCTTGTGCGCGACGACAGGCGCCCCCCACCATAAACCTTAACACTACCTTCACATTTGCAGCGCACGGTCGATTTACCGGCGCGGGAACGTACATATGTACATACGCGCCCTGCACGGGTTCCCTACGGGATATTTACGCGCTTTTGGCCAAATAAACCTGCATTAACGCATGATTCGCGATGGCCATCGCCGCATCCGGTACACCGGGGCACCGAACGTTGCCCGTTACGCCACGTTGGGGGTGACGGACGGGTGCGTTTTGGCCATTCTCAACCAGCAACCTGGGAGGCGCGCAATGACCCGATATCCACATCTTCTGGCCCCGCTTGATCTGGGATTTACGACGCTGAAAAACCGGGTTTTGATGGGGTCGATGCACACCGGGCTTGAGGAAACGAAAGACTGGAACCGCGTCGCCGAATTCTACGCCGCGCGCGCGCGTGGCGGTGTCGCGCTGATGGTCACCGGCGGCATGGCCCCCAACCCCGAAGGCGGTGTTTTTCCAGGCGCCGCAGGGCTTTACACCGACGACGACATCACAAACCACCGCATCGTCACCGACCGCGTGCATGCCGCCGACGGCAAGATTGCGATGCAGATTTTGCACGCCGGACGCTATGCATATTCGCCCGATTGCGTCGCCCCCTCCGCCATAAAATCCCCAATCTCGCCGTTTGCGCCCAACGCGTTGGACGAGGCCGGAATCGAGAAGCAAATCAGCGATATGGTCACCGCCGCCACCCGCGCCCGACAGGCCGGTTACGACGGCGTCGAGGTGATGGGATCAGAGGGTTATTTCCTCAACCAGTTCCTTGTCACCCATACCAACAAACGCACGGATCGCTGGGGCGGCAGCTACGAAAACCGCATGCGCCTTCCCGTCGAAGTGGTGCGCCGCGTCCGCGCAGCCTTAGGCCCTGATTTCATTGTGATTTATCGGCTTTCGATGATTGATCTCGTGCCTGATGGATCGACCTGGCAAGAGGTCGTGCAGCTTGCCAAAGCCATCGAAAATGCGGGCGCGACGATCCTCAACACCGGCATCGGCTGGCACGAGGCGCGCATCCCCACCATCGCCACCTCCGTCCCCCGCCGCGCCTTCACATGGGTCACGAAAAAGCTGATGGGCCAGGTCGGAATTCCAGTCATCACCTCCAACCGGATCAACATGCCAGACGTCGCCGAAGCCGTCCTTTCGGATGGTTGCGCCGACATGGTCAGCATGGCGCGTCCGTTCCTTGCCGACGCTGATTTCGTCGCGAAAGCCATGGCCGGCACAGCCGCCGAAATCGCCCCCTGCATCGCCTGCAATCAGGCCTGTCTGGACCACACCTTCGGCGGCAAACTATCGTCATGTCTGGTCAATCCACGCGCCTGCCATGAAACCGAGCTGACCGTAGAAGCCGCTGTAACAAAAAAGAAAATCGCGATCATCGGCGCCGGGCCGGCAGGTCTTTCTGCGGCGCTGACGGCTGCGGAACGCGGCCACCATGTCACGATATTCGACAAGACGCACGAACTTGGCGGCCAACTCAATATGGCCAAACAAGTGCCCGGCAAAGAAGAGTTTTGGGGCCTCGTCGAGTACTATAAAACCATGGTCGCAAAGGCAGGGATCACCCAGCGGCTTGGCACCACGGCAACCCCCGATGACCTGACCGATTTCGACGACATCATCATCGCAACCGGCGTCGCCCCCCGCGATCCCGCGATTCCCGGCCAAGACGGCCCCAACGTGCTGTCCTACATCGACGTCCTGCGCGGCAAAGCCAAGGTCGGCCAGACCGTCGCCGTCATTGGGGCAGGTGGCATCGGGTTCGACGTGGCCGAATATCTGGTGACCGACGAAAGCCCGACCGAAAACCTGGACGAATGGTTGCAGGAATGGGGCGTCGGTGACCCCGAAGCAACACGCGGCGGCCTGCGCCCAGAGGGGCCAAAGCCAGACGCGCCAATGCGCCAAGTCACTCTGCTACAACGCAAATCCGAAAAGCTGGGCAAGCGTCTGGGCAAAACGACCGGCTGGATTCACCGCGCGGGCCTACAGATGAAAAACGTCCGGATGGTGGGTGGTGTGAGCTACGAAAAGATCGACGCCTACGGCCTGTACGTCACCTACGGCCCGGACCATGGCAGCCCGACCCTCATTCCAGCCGACACCATCGTGCTTTGCGCCGGGCAGGTTCCGGAACGGTCACTTGCCGATGCGCTGATCGCCGCCGGGCGCGCGGTTCATATCATTGGCGGGGCAGATGTCGCCGCCGAGCTGGACGCGAAACGCGCCATCGACCAGGGAACACGACTGGCCGCAACCCTGTGACGCCACAAAAAACCGCTGAATTATGGCAGGGGCCGCACGGCACGAAATGCCAACCGGGCACCGCTTCCACGCTGTGACTCCATAGAAACAAGGTGGCCAGCGGACCACCCCGCTGTTTCCGCAACCGCACCAAAGCCGACAGATACCCCGGTATTGTCAGGCATTCGTCCCATTCCTGCCTGAATTCACGCCCAATAAAGAAGGCGAACTGATTGGTTGTAGGGAACGGGTATGGATCGTCTGACGGAAATGGAAGCCTTCGCTACGGTTGTTGACCAAGGCGGGTTCACGGACGCCGCAAAAAAGATGGGGATTTCAAAGTCTGCCGTCTCGAAACACGTTTCCTCTCTTGAGGCGCGGCTGGGTGCCCGTCTTCTTAACCGTACCACCCGACGCGTCAGCCCGACCGAAATCGGCCTTGCCTACTACGACCGCGCGCGCCGCGTTCTTAACGATGCCGGCGAGGCAGACGCGCTGGTCACGTCGATGCAGTCCGCGCCGTCCGGCCTGCTGCGGATCAGCGTGGCAACCGATTTCGGGGTCAATCATCTATCGCCAGTTCTGGGCGATTTTCTTTCGGAATTCCCTGATATCACGGTAAATATGGTCCTGAATAACCGTTATGTTGAACTGATCTCCGAAGGGTTTGATATGGCCGTTCGGATCGGAGAACTGGAAGACAGTACCCTGCGCGCCCGCAAGCTGACGGAAACAACAAAGCGGATGATTGCCAGCCCCGGCTACTTTCAGGCATATGGCCGACCCGAAAAGATCGACGATCTGAACGGGCACAAATTGCTGCACTATTCCAATCAGGCGAACTCTGCCGTGTGGAAACTGACCGCGCCTTCGGGCGAGAAACGACAGGTCCGGACGGCGGGCTGGCTGACGGTGAATGATGGCCAGTCATTGCTGAACGCCTGCGTCGGCGGCCTTGGCATCGCGTATTTGCCCAGCTTTCTTTACGCGGATGCAATGCGCAACGGTCTGGTCGAAGAAGCAATTCCCGATCTGCCGGTCGAAACCCAAGGCATCTATGCTGTGTACCCTCCGGGGCGTTTTACCCAACCCAAGGTACGGGCCTTCATTGATTTTCTTGCGCATGCCTTTGCCGAAAAAGGGCCTGACATCTGGTAGGCATCCGCGACATTCCCAAGGTGCAACAACACCTCACTGGCGCGGCCCGCACTGGCCGCGCTTTTTTTTCGTAGGATGCCGCACAAGTGCCCCCCTGATCCGTTCATTCCGACGTTGATGTGATAATAACTTCGACACGCCGGTTCGCCTCGCGGCCGGCGTCCGTCAGGTTGGATGCGATAGGCGACAGATAGCCCATGCCCTCGGCCCCCAGCTGCCGGCGGCTGACACCGTAGTTGCTGATCAAGCGTTCAAGCACGGACCCGGCCCGCCGTTTGGACAGCGCAATATTTGCAACAAGCGATCCAGAAGAATCGGTGTGCCCCACCAGCGCGACCGTGCGATCCGGAAAAGCGGCCAGATAATCGGCCAGCGCCTGCAACGATGCAAACGGCCCTTCACCCAACTGCGAGGACCCCGTGTCAAATGTCAGATCGCCAAGCACCGCGTGCCCCGTCGTATCAAGACGATCAGCCAGCCCCCCAGACGCCGGTTCACTGCCCGACGCCCGCAGCGGCGGCGCCCCCGAGGTGGCCAGCCGTTCTGGCTCTTGCTGGGGTGGGCCGACGCGCGTGACCTGCACAAAACCCGCCTGCGTGGTGCGGCTTACAAACAGGCTGATGTATTCGGGGCCATCCGCGCCCATCCGTTCGGCCGACAAGAACCGAAAGTCGCCAACGTTGATTTGCATCTGTGGCGGCGGCAATGTTTCAACACCAAAACGGAAGTCAAAGCCGCCGCAGGCCTCTGTCTGGCATTCAAAAATGATCCGGAACCTGTCATTGCGCAGCTGTTCACGCAAAGGCCGCAAAAGCTGCAAGGTGGTCAACCCAGACGCCGCGATCCGCCACGCCTGCCGCGTCAACTGACCTTCGATCACCTGCGCAGGCAAGGCCCCGTTCGCCCAGATTCCGACCGGCATGGCATAGCTATCAAGATCGCTGGATGTTGCGTCCTCAAGGCTGGCGTTACTGGGGAAATCCAGCGTTTGCGCATGCGCGGCACCCGCCATGGACAAAAAAAGGCCGAGCAGCAAAAAAATCATCGCGCCTGCGCGTGGTAGCCGTCGTTGGGCCGCATGTCCGTGGCTGAGGCAATGCGGTTGCTCATGTTATAGAAACCGGCCACGGCGGCGATGTCCCAGATATCGCGGTCAGAAAAGCCGACTTGCCGCAGGGAATCGCGGTGCCTTTCTTCAATGGTGGCACTGGCCACGGTCATCAGTTCTGCAAATTCCAGCATCGCGCATTGTCGCGCATCCAATGGCGCCACCCGCCAGTTCATGACCAGCATCTCGCCCAGCTTTGGATTGCCAGACAACTGCCGCACCGCCGCGCCATGAGCGGTCAGGCAATAGTAGCATTTGTTGATTGACGATACGGCCACTGCGATCATCTCGCGCTCTAACTTTGACAGGCCGGACGCTGCCAGCATCACATCATTATAAAGCGCGGTGAACGCATTCAGCTTGCCCACGTCAAAGGCATAGGCCTGCAGCACATTTGGAATCATCCCCAATTTTTCCTGACAGACGTCAAAGTATTTCTGCGTATCGGCAGGCAGCGGATCGGCCATGGGCAGATCAAGGGCTGTGGGTTTCTCGGTCAAGGGTTCACTCCTTCAAGGTCCGATAGTGATAGTGTCCCACAACCATCATCCCGAGGGAAGCATAGAGAGTATTGGCCGCCGCATTCGCCGTTGTCGTGACAAGCGTCAGATATTCCGCGCCATGGTCACGCCCCCAAAACGCCGCCGCGCGCGTCAGGTGTTGGGCAAGCCCCTGCCGCCGGTGTCCCGGTGCGATTTCCAATGCGTGGATCATCGCGCAACCCTGCGCGATGCCGACATAGACCGTACCGGCGGGCCGGTCATTCAGCCGCCCAAGCAAGGTGGTCTTGGGATGCGGCGCGCGATCCATCACGCTGATCCGCCCCGGCCCGATGCCGCCCTGCGCCCAGACCTCTGCCTGAACGGCAAGCGGTGGCCAGACTTGAAACGTGGTCACAGCGGGCGGGCGTTGGGTCGCGATCACATCCACCGGGGCCGCATACATCGTGACCGGATCTTTGATGACATAGCCCGCGTCATCCAGCATCTGATCAAGTGCCGTATCACTTTCGCGGATCATGAACAGGGGTGTTTGCCCAAGCGCGCGCATCGCACCGGCGGCCATGTCGATGGCGTCAGGCGTCACCGGCCTGGCGGCAGTTGCCGCACTGACCCGGCTTCCGCCGCCCTGCCCATCACGGATGATCCACGGCCCGACAGTCTGCTTTGCGGCCGCTGGCCATGTCGCATCAACGACCGCATATAGCGTTGTGGGGTCAGGTCGCGTCATGCTGGAAACAGGGCGGCGAGCACGCCCATCGCGGCATCCAGCCGGGCGGCATCACTTCCACGCACCACTAGATTGGACCCATAAACACCGTCTTTTTGGAACGGATAGGACCCAACGGACAAATCGCCGAACTGCGCTGCAAAGTCCCCCAAGGGACCGGCAATATCACCTTCACCGCGCACAACCCGCAAAGTGCGCGATATCAGCGGCGCACCACCCGTAAGCGTTGGCAATATGCTTGCGACCATCGCCTGAAACACTGATGGCACACCGGCCATGACATGGACATTCTGCAGGGTGAAACCGGGTGCCGTACTGACCGGATTGTCGATCAGCGTGGCCCCCTGAGGGATTCGCGCCATCCGCAACCGCGCCGCATTCATCTCCTGTCCGGATCGGTCGTAATGCGCCTGAAGCAAGGCGCGGGCATCGCTGCGGATGTCGATAGGCGTGTCAAAAGCGGCGGCGATGCAGTCAGCGGTGATATCATCATGCGTTGGCCCAATCCCGCCGCTGGTGAACACGTGATCATAAGCCGCAGAAAGCGACTGCACGGCGGCAATAATCGCAGGGGCATCGTCGCTGACGACCCGTACCTCCTTCAGGTCGATCCCCGCCTCCGTCAGCCGTCCTGCCAGATGGTGCATATTCGCGTCGCGGGTCCGGCCCGACAGTATCTCATCCCCGATGACAAGCATGGCGGCGGTGGGGTTAGGCATGGGTGGTTCTCCTGTGCGTTTGAATGGGTTATAGGCTGCCCCTATGCTCTTTTCCACGCCCCTTGTGCCCGCCCGGCTGATCCGCCGCTACAAACGGTTTCTGGCCGACATCCGGCTTGAGGACGGGCGTGATGTGACCGCGCACTGCCCGAATCCCGGGTCCATGATGGGACTGGCGGAACCGGGCATGAGAATCTGGCTGGAACCCAACGATGACCCCCGCAAAAAGCTGAAATTCGGCTGGCGCTTGGTGGATCATGAAAACGGGCATTTCACCGGGGTTGATACATCCGTACCCAACAAGGCACTGAAGGCGGCGCTCATGGCGCGTCAGGTGCCCGGCCTGCCCGATTACACTCTGGTCCGGCCCGAGGTGAAATACGGGCAAAACAGCCGCATTGATTTCCTGCTGTCAGGCAACGGACCGGACACCTATGTCGAGGTGAAAAGCGTGACACTGTCGCGCCAACCCGGCCTTGCAGAATTCCCCGACAGCGTGACCGCACGCGGTGCCAAGCATTTGTCAGAGATGGCGAATATGGTCCGCGCGGGGCACCGCGCGGTGATGTTTTATCTGGTCCAACGCACAGATTGCAGCGCGATGACCCTCGCCACCGATCTTGACCCGACATATGCCCGCGCATTTGCGGATGCACGCGCGTCAGGGGTCACTGTTCTCGCCCAATCCTGCCAGATCACCCCACAAGAAATAACACTTGGGTCATCAATCCCGTTACGAGACTAGAACTTCACCCCCGTTTCGCTTATGCCGCTGGGGAAACACGACTAAGGAAAACCAACGTGCAGACCAACACCGGCCGCCTGACCAAAGACGGCATCCGCATTCATGAAGCCACTGATTTTGCCGGCATGCGGACCGCAGGCGCCCTTGCGGCGCAGATTCTCGATGATATCGCCGAACATGTTTTCCCCGGTCAGACAACCGGAGAGATCGACCGCCTGATCACCCAATGGGTGCAAGATGCCGGCGCGACGTCCGCCACGATTGGCTACAGGGGATATCAGCACGCCAGTTGCATTTCGGTGAACCATGTCGTCTGCCATGGTATTCCGGGCGACAAGATACTCAAGGATGGGGACATCCTGAATATTGACGTGACCGTGATCGTGGATGGCTGGTTCGGCGATACCAGCCGGATGTATGTGGCAGGCACCCTGTCACGCAAATCCGAGCGGCTGATCGAGGTCACGCATGACGCCCTGATGAAAGGGATCGAGGCCGCAAAGCCCGGCAATACCTTCGGCGACATCGGCCATGCGATCCAGCTTTATGCGGAAAGCAACCGCATGTCGGTTGTGCGCGACTTTTGCGGGCACGGGCTTGGCCGGGTTTTCCATGCGCCACCCAATGTCCTGCACTACGGGCGCCCCGGAACCGGCCCGATCCTGGAAGAGGGCATGTTCTTTACCATCGAACCGATGATCAATATCGGTCGCCCGGAAACCAAGGTACTTGCCGACGACTGGACTGCCGTAACGCGCGACAAATCGCTGTCGGCACAGTTTGAACATTCCATCGGGATCACGGCAGACGGCTGTGAGATTTTTACGCTTTCACCAGGCAACAAGTTTCACCCAACCTACCAGATCTGAAAACTGCACGCGCCGGGCGTAATTGGATTTCACGTGCTCTTTGGGTTTCGCCCACGCTCAGAAACGGGCGCGCCTTATCAGGAAGTGCATCTGTCTGTGGAAAATGCGCCAGCACAGCCAGCTTGTGGCGGACGGGCAATGCATCAAGCGCCTGTTCGCCCGGGTACAGGCTTTCGCTGGGAACGCCATTGGCGTAAATCACCGCATGTACCGACAGCAAAAGGTGGTGATAGGTCACGGCCTTTACGCCCTTCTTGACCCGAACATAGCGGCGGTCGGTCAGGCCGATGGCAGGGGCCAAAACCTCGGTGCCGTGGGCATCAATCATCAGCATCCGGTGCTGCGGTGACACCACAAGCGTTGCGGCTGGCATCGCAGGACCCATGCTACCGGGCTTAAAGGCAACCGGTTTCTGATCGGGATCTGCTCCTTTGGAGAAATCAAGCATCGTGCTGCCTGTCCACAACACCGGCTGCGGCCCATGATCAGCAGTCAGAATCTGGTCACCGACCCGCAGGGTTTCGATCAAACACGGTCCGTCTATCGTATCAATCATAGTCCCGCTGGCATAGCAGGGCACAAAGGCCGGGCCGTAGATATAACCATCGGTTGCCGCATCATATTGGTAGGAAAAACCGGCGCCCGGGTCATCCTGCACCGCATCCCCGTCGATCACACCCAACAATGTCGTCCCTGTAAAACCCGATATACCTGCGACATTGGGGGTGTTGGTCGACATGTTGAACACGATATATTCACCGGTAGCAGGGTTCACCAGCGCAATTGATTCGCGTGCGCCGCCGGAACTGCCTTCAGTCAGCAGGTTCGTGTTGGGGCTACCCGTACCGGATTCCAGCCCCCCCTCCGACGCCTCTTGCGCAAACCCCAGCGTGCCGGTAATTTCGTTGATGACCCAGAGCGTCTGACCCGGTGCCAGGATCGTTCCCGGCGGAAATGTATGGAACAGCCCGTCCTGTGGCGGGTCATCCGCGCCGCTCCCCGTCGAGTCAGACCAGGTTTGCCAGCCCGAAATATCCAGGGGGGCGCCGGTCGTATTGGTGACCGACACGAACTCATCCTCTTGGCTCGCAGCCCCATCACCGTCTGTATCAAATTCCGTGCCACCGGAATTGTCGGGCATGATCTGACCGAAAATCAATCCATCAAGACTGAGAGGCATTCACAATCTCCCTTTGAAACGCGGCACTGGCCACTATGTACCTCACTTAAACACGGCCCTGGAATGGCAAATTCGCGTCAATTGCCATCTGGGGCTAAATATCACGTCTGCCGTGCGTTGGCGATTCTTCTCGTTTCCTCATGCGAATGACTTGCAACTAATCTGCCATTCGCCCATATGGATGTTGTCGCTAGCGGTGGCGCCCTCCCACATGAAACAAAGGATGCACAATATGCACCTCATCAAGCAAGCGGCGTTTGCTGCCGCTGTTACCTTGTCCGCAACCTCTGCCTTTGGTCAGGAAGTGACCCTGCGTTTTCAGCACTTCGTCTCACCGGCAAGCGCGAATCCGACCTACTTCATGCAGCCTTGGGCCGACATGATCGAAGAACAGTCGAACGGTCGCATCAAGGTGGAACTGTACCCCTTTATGCAACTGGGTGGTGCCGCCCCCAGCCAATATGACCTGATCCGCGATGGCGCGATTGATGGCGGCTGGGTGATCCCCGGCTATCAGCCCAATCGCTTTCCCGAAGCCGAAGCGATGGAGCTGCCCTTCATGACGACCAAGTCGGGTGAAGAGGCAAGCGCCGCCGCATGGGAATTCACCCAACAATTTCTGATGGATGACTTTGCCGATGTTCACGTCATTGCCGCCCACATGCATGGCCCTGGCATTGTGCACAAACGCGGACCGGCTGTCGAAACAGTCGAGGATTTCGCCGGTCTGAAGCTGCGTGGCCCATCCCGCCCCGCGACGCTATTGCTGGAGCAATTGGGCGCCACGCCGATCGGCATGCCTGTGCCCCAATTCCCCGAGGCGCTGTCCAAAGGTGTGGTCGATGGCGGTGTCATCACATGGGAAATGTCGCCGTCTCTGAAACTGAATGAGCTGACAGACAGCCACACTGACGTGGCCGGCGACCGGGCGCTTTATAACCTCTACTTCATCTGGGCGATGAACAAGGACGTCTACGAAGGGATGCCCGACGACTTGCGCGCGATCATCGACGCCAACTCTGGCCTGATGGCCAGCATGTGGGCGGGCCGGGCACATGACACGGGCGATGTCGTCGGGCGTGACCTGATGGCAGCCGATGGCAACCAGATTGCCGCGCTGTCAGTGGCCGAAACCGACCGTATCAAGGCGCATGGTGACACTGTGACTGCAAATTGGATCGCGGAAATGGACGCCAAAGGCTATGATGGCGCCGCATTGGTTTCCGCAGCCCAAGCGGTGGTTGCTGCGAACATCGGCATCGCGAACTAGAGCCAACCAAGCGCCCATCGCGATTGCGGTGGGCGCACTTTGGATTACGTGATCCGCGCGACCACGTAATCAGCCAAGTCGATCAGCATGGTTTTCAACGGGTGGTCAGGGACCCGGCCAAGGGACACCTTGGCTTTGTCGGCCCAGCGGATCGCGTCGTCTCGCGTGCTTTCCATCGTGCCGTGTTTGGCCAACAAGGCAATCGCGTGATCAAGATCGCCATCCTCCTGCCGCCCCTTCTGAATGGTCCGCACCCAGAACGCATGTTCGTCGGCATCGGCCTGCGCGACGGCCCGGATCACTGGCAGTGTCAGTTTGCGTTCCCGAAAATCATCGCCGACGTTCTTGCCCGTGGCTTTGGTCCCGCCATAATCCAATAGGTCATCAACGATCTGGAACGCGATACCAAGCGCATCACCATAGTCATATAGCGCCCGCACGGTGGCCTTGTCCTGCCCTGCAATTTCGCCGCCCACTTCCATCGCCGCAGAAAACAGCGCGGCCGTTTTACCACGCACCACCTGCAGATAGATATCCTCGGTCGTGGCAAGATCGCTGGCCGCCGTCAGTTGAAGCACTTCGCCTTCGGCGATCGTGGCCGAGGCATTGGCGAGGATATCAAGAACCCGCATCGACCCAGTTTCAACCATAAGCTGGAATGACCGCGCAAACAGGTAATCCCCGACCAGAACGCTTGATGTATTGTCCCAAAGCAGGTTCGCAGTGGGCCTGCCGCGCCGCTGGCTACTTTCATCAACCACATCATCATGCAGCAATGTGGCGGTATGAATAAACTCAACCGTGGCGGCCAGATGGATGTGATATGGCCCGTCATACCCACAAATCCGCGCCGCCGCGAGGGTCAGCATCGGGCGCAGACGTTTGCCGCCCGCTTCGATAAGGTGGGCCGTCACCTCGGGGATGCGCGGGGCGTGTTCGGAAGCCATGCGCGCCCGAATCATGTCGTTCACGCGGGTCAGATCATCGGCCAATGCCGCAGCAAGCTGTTCGTGCGGTTTAGTGGCAGCGGCATCAAGGCTCATTAACAATTCCGTCATGTGATAGACAACGGCACGCCGTCGCCTTAGGTCTTGGATATGAAAGAGCTTTTGCGCACCAACGACCCGACTGTCATCGCCTTTGCAACCGCCCTGTTGGACAGCGAAGGTATAGACTGGTTCACCTTCGACGTAAATATGAGCGTCCTTGAGGGCAGCATTGGCATAATGCCGCGCAGGCTGATGGTATTGGACCGCGATTTGTTCATGGCCGAGGCCGTGATGCGCGACGGTGAGATTGATTTAGGCCGGTGACGACAGAACTGACAACCGACGCATTTTTGGGTGGAAAGTTGCAGATATTGCAGCCCCGCCGGGGCTACCGCGCCGGGGTGGACCCTGTGTTGTTGGCCGCGTCCATAGCTGCAAAACCCGGACAATCAGTGTTGGAGCTGGGTTGCGGCGTGGGCGTCGCATCGCTGTGTTTGGCGGCACGTCTGCCGGGGCTGACCCTGACCGGGGTGGAATTGCAGGTCGATTATGCCGCGTTGGCGCGCCGCAATGCCATGGCCAATGACGCCCCGCTGACTGTCATTACGGCTGACTTACGCGCACTGCCTGCAAAGTTGCGGCAGAAACGGTTTGATCATGTGATCATGAACCCGCCGTATTTTGACCGCGCCATGGGCACTGCGGCAACGGATCAGGGCCGCGATATGGCGCTGGGAGGCGATACGCCGCTGGCGTCATGGCTGGACATCGGCGCGCGGCGGCTCGGACCAAAAGGGTACCTTAGCATGATCCAGCGGATCGAGCGCCTGCCCGAAGTGCTTGCCGCGCTGGACGGACGGCTTGGATCGCTGATCGTCAGGCCCATTGCCGGGCGCGAAGGCCGACCGCCAGAGCTGTTCTTGCTGCGGGCCCGGCAGGAAGGGCGCGCAGCGTTTCAGATGGCCCCGGCGTTGGTCATGCACCAAGGGGCCGTGCATCTGGGCGACGCCGAAAGTTACACCGCTGCGGTCGGCAATGTTCTGCGAAACGGCGCCGCTTTGGACATTCTGCCTTAATCATTTGACAACTTTTTTGGCAGAACCTGAAAAAGTCGGAAAATTGCTGTCATGCGGCGTGACAGACCGCGCCAGATATGTTGCAATACTTTTACAAACCAACCCTGAGGAGGACCACCATGAGCTTGAGTTCGCATTTGCAGGAACTGAAGAAGAAGCACCAACACCTCTCGGAATCGGTCGAGGTGATGCAGCGCAATCCTGCGACTGATGACCTCGCCATTGCGCGGCTGAAAAAACAAAAGCTGATGCTGAAAGAAGAAATTACGCGCCTCAGCACGCATTAAGCCTCCAGACCTTGGCGCTGGCGCCAGACGCCAGTGCCGCTAACCCCGCCTGTCGGCAGGCAAACTCCGCACACAGCCGCGTAGCTGTCAGCGTAATTCGACAGAAACAAATACGCGCGCAAAACTCCGGGTTTGATGTGCAACGCGTTGTATAGGCCGGTTATGGAAAAGGGCCACGCGGTATTCGCGCAGCCCTTGCCCTGTGATCGACGCCAAGCGGATCAGATCATATATTGGCCACCATTGGCCGAGATGGTCGAGCCGGTGACAAACCCAGCATCGTCGGACGCAAGGAACAACACAACCCGCGCGATCTCGGATGCTTCGCCAAGACGCCCAACGGGGATCTGTGGCAGAATCACTTCGTTCATCACCTTCTCGGGAATCGTGCTCATCATCTCGGTGTTGATATAGCCGGGCGCGACGACGTTCACGGTGATGCCAGCGCGCGCACCTTCTTGGGCCAGCGATTTGGTAAAGCCAATATCACCGGCCTTGGCGGCGGCATAGTTGGTTTGGGCGAATTGGCCCTTTTGCCCATTGATTGAACTGATCGTGATAACCCGACCGAATTTGCGTTCGCGCATACCGGGCCAGACAGGATGCGTCATGTTGAAAACACCGGACAGGTTGGTGTCGATCACTTCTTTCCACTGCTGCGGGGTCATCTTGTGGAATGGCGCATCGCGGGTGATGCCGGCGTTGTTGACAAGAACCTCAATCGGGCCCATATCGGCCTCGACCTGCGCGATGCCTGCGGCGCAAGCGTCATAGCTGCCGACATCCCATTTATAGGTCTTGATGCCGGTTTCAGCGGTAAAGGCTGCGGCCTTTTCATCATTTCCCGCATAGGTCGCAGCAACGGAATAGCCAGCGTCCTTTAGTGCGGTTGAAATTGCGGCGCCTATTCCGCGCGAACCGCCAGTAACAATTGCAACACGTCCCATAGTCATCTCCCTGTTATTTTCGTCTGTAAAGTCTGGCGGCGCCTGCGCGGCACCGCCGTTGTCTGGATCAAGGACGTTCGACGCACATTGCAACGCCCATGCCGCCACCGATGCACAGTGTCGCAAGGCCACGCTTGGCGCCGCGACGCTTCATTTCGAACAGCAGTGTGTTCAGCACCCGGCATCCCGACGCGCCGATCGGATGGCCGATCGCAATCGCGCCGCCATTCACGTTCACGATCGCTGGGTCCCAGCCCATCTCTTTGTTCACCGCACAGGCCTGCGCGGCGAAAGCTTCGTTCGCTTCGACAAGATCAAGGTCGGCAACCGTCCAGCCAGCTTTTTCCAGCGCCTTGCGGCTGGCCATCACCGGGCCCACGCCCATGATTGACGGGTCAAGCCCTGCGGTGGCATAAGACGCGATACGGGCCAAATGCTCGATTCCGCGCTTTTCAGCGTCGGCGGCTGTCATCAAAAGGGTTGCAGCAGCACCATCATTCAGGCCCGATGCGTTGGCAGCAGTGACAGAACCATCTTTGGCAAACGCCGGGCGCAGTTTTTGCATCGCGGCCATCGTGGCGCCGTGACGAATGTATTCATCCTGATCGATGATGATATCACCTTTGCGCGTTTTCACCGTGAATGCGGCGATTTCATCAGCAAAGCGGCCAGCCTTCTGTGCAGCCTCTGCCTTGTTCTGCGAGGCAACAGCGAATTCATCCTGCATATCGCGGGTGATCTGCCACTGGTTCGCGACATTTTCGGCCGTCTGCCCCATGTGGTAGTTGTTGAATGCATCCCAAAGACCGTCGCGGATCATCGTGTCGATATAGGTCATATCGCCCATTTTATGACCCGCACGCAGGTTGGCGGCATGGGGGCTGAGCGTCATGTTTTCCTGGCCACCGGCCGCAACAATTGCCGCATCGCCCAATTGGATGTGCTGCGCCCCAAGCGCAACGGCGCGCAGGCCGGACCCACACACCTGATTAATGCTCCACGCGGCGCTTTCAATCGGAAGACCTGCGTTAATGTGCGCCTGACGGGCCGGATTTTGGCCTTGGGCGGCGGTCAGAACCTGACCAAGAATAGTTTCACTGACTTCAGATTTATCGATGCCAGCACGCGCTACCACCTCTTCCAGAATAGCCGCGCCGAGGTCATGTGCCGGGGTGTTGGCAAATGCCCCACCAAAGCTACCCACGGCGGTGCGGGCGGCGGATGCGATAACAACATTGGTCATGGATTGATCCCTTCAGGTTTATTCCCATGGCAAGGCGGCACCATATGCCCAACGGGCACGAGCAGAACCCCCTGCCGCTCACCCACTTGTTTATTGGGTTGAATGGCCTAGGGCAATGTGATTCACCCCAAATGTATAGGTTGCAATGCTGTTAGAGTTCGAACTTGGGCACGCCATAGTGATAGCCCTGCAGGCAATCGACACCAATCTGTTTCAGGAACGCCGCCTCTGCCTCGGTTTCGACGCCATCGGCAATGGCGAACATCTCGAACTGGTGCGCGACAGTAATCAAAGCTTCGGCCAACACCTGATTATCGGGGTCGTTGTGAATATTGCGGATAAAACTTTTGTCAATTTTCACCAGATCAAAGAAGAAATCCTTTAGATGGCGAAATGCCGTCAGGCCCGCCCCAAAACCGTCCAACGCAAAAGCAACACCTTTAGGTTGCATTTCCGTCATGAACCGAATGACGATTTCATGCAGCATCATCGCCGATGTCTCGCTAATCTCAAATATTAGGCGATCACCAAGATCGGCCCGATCACGCAGTCCCCGATCCAATATGCGCCGCCATTCGCCATCCCCAACCGACCGCGCTGACAGGTTGATCGACAGCCGCAAGCCCGGTTTTTGCCTAAGCAGTTTCAGCGCAAGGGCCAGCGTGACACAGTCAATCTGCCGGCCCATCCCGGTTTCTTCGATAAGCGGCATGAAATGGGCGGCGGGAATGATCCGGCCAGCATCGTCCATCAGCCGTACCAGACCCTCGTAAAAGGCAATCCGCGGTTGCGCGTCGGCGGTGATGATCGGATAGAACGCCAGCTTGGCCCGTCCGGCAGCCAGCGCATCGCGGACCAAATTCATGACATCCGCGTCGCGGCTGGCCATCGCATAGTGCAACGGATCCAAAAGGGCTTGTTCTTCGATTTCGGCGCGGCTTAGCGTGGCGTTTGACATTTGCAGGTCCCATAAAGCCCCCGCAGGATGGCGCATATCCTGCTAATAACTGATTAAGCCCCGATGGAGAAACCAATGACAGAACGCTGCGGCTGGGCTGGGCCTGAACAAATTTACATTGATTATCACGACACTGAATGGGGTGTGCCTGAATATGACAGCCGGGCATTGTGGGAAAAACTGATTTTGGATGGCTTTCAGGCGGGCCTAAGCTGGATCACGATTCTGAAAAAACGCGACAATTTTCGCGCGGCTTTTGCGAACTTCGACCCTAATACAATCGCGAATTGGGATCAGGATGACGTGGCACGGCTGCTTGCCAACCCCGGCATTATCCGCCATCGCGGCAAAATAGAAGCGACAATCAGCAATGCGCGCGCATGGCAAAATATAGAAGCAGACCAAAGGTTTGATCGGTTTCTCTGGCGATACGTCGATGGCACCCCGCTGCAAACCCGCCTGGCCGACCGGACGGAAATGCCGACACAATCGCCACTCTCTGCGCAAATTTCAAAAGACCTCAAGCAAGCCGGGTTCAAATTCTGCGGCCCGACAATCGTCTATGCCTTCATGGAGGCGACGGGCCTGATCAACAATCACCTGACCACCTGCCCGCGTCATGCCCCATGTGCGGCTCTGGCCCGGTCACCAGCGGTTTAGCGCGTCTTCGTCTGCATCCTTGGCGGCGACCCATTCGGCACCATTGACCGTCACTTCTTTTTTCCAGAACGGCGCGCGGGATTTCAGGTAATCCATCAGAAAATCTGCCGCCTCGAACGCCGCGACCCGGTGCGCAGCTGCGGTCGCAACCATCATGATCGGCGCACCCACCGCCAACGGGCCATGGCGGTGGATGACCAATGCATCCGCCAGCGACCAGCGTTCACACGCCTGCGCCACGATCCCGGCAATCGCCGCCTCGGTCATGCCGGGATAGTGTTCGATTTGCATTTCGCGCAGGCCGCCGTCCACGTCGCGGACAACACCGGTGAAACTGACAATCGCACCAACATCACTGCGACCTTGCGCAAAACCATTCAGTTCCGCGCCGGCATCGAACGGCTCTGGCTGGACGCGTACGGTCATTCAACCACCAGTCATCGGTGGAAAAAACGCCACTTCGCGCACACCTGCCAACGGCGCGTCAAACGCCGCCAGTTCTTGGTCCAGTGCAACGCGCAATGCGCTGACATCAGCAAACGCGGCAGCATAACGATCTTCGCGCGCAACAAGCTCGGCCACCAAATCAGCCACGGTTGCCGCATCGCTGTCCACCGTTTCATGCGGGATACCAATCCGTTCCCGGACCCACGCAAAATACATCACATTCATCAGCCAACATCCTTCAGATAGGGGCGCGCCTTGCTGAAATAATCCCAACCGGTCACCAGCGTCAAAATGGCCGCGACCCACAATACCGTGATCCCGGCCCACCAACTGCCCACCATACCATAGTACTTCCACAAGAGCCCCATTTCGTCGGGGATGGTCCGGCCCAATACCCCTTCGACAATCTCGGCGTTCATACCAATGGCCTGCATCCCAAAATAGTGTTCAAAAGCGCCAGTCGCAAAAAGCAGCGCAATGGCGACCATCTGCGCCGTCGTCTTCCATTTTGCCATCACGGTGACCTTCAGCGTACCAGCCGTATCACCCAAAAATTCCCGCAGGCCAGACACAAAGACTTCGCGGAACATGATCAGTGTCGCAGGCAACAGAATAAGCGGGTTCATACCCGAAAACCCGGTGATGACAAGCAGTGCAATCACAACCATCGCCTTGTCCGCAATCGGGTCGAGCATCGCACCAAGGCGGCTTTCCTGTTTCCACGCGCGCGCCAGATACCCATCCAGAAAATCCGTCAGCGCGGCCGTCACGAACAAGACCAGCGCGAACCAATCCGCCAAAGGCCGATTAAAGTATAAAAACATGATCACAAGACCCGGCGCAGCGGCCAAGCGAAGGATTGTCAAGATATTCGGCACATTCATTCTCATGTTCTTTACCTAACCCGCTTCTGCGGCGCTGACTATAACGGACATGCTACCCGCTTCTTCCGAGCACAAATATCCCCGCCGGAGGCAAATTTCTTTTCCAACTCAACCGTTTTCATGAAAATAGTCATAAATGGTCTGGGCCATGTTCCCCGATATGCCGTCAACCGCCTTGAGATCGGCAAGATCGGCACGCGCCACAGCCTTGGCCGACCCAAAATGCACCAGTAGCGCGCGTTTTCGGGTGCCACCCACGCCCGGCACGTCGTCCAACGGGGTCGCGCCAATTGCCTTTGATCGCTTCGCCCGGTGCGTCCCAATGGCAAAGCGATGCACCTCGTCCCGCATACGCTGCACAAAATACAACACAGGATCATTGTGCCGCAGCGCCATCACGGGTTTGCCGGTGCGGTGAAACTCTTCTTTTCCCGCGTCGCGGTCTTCGCCCTTGGCAATACCAACCATCGGGATATCGCCGACACCCAGTGCCTCCATGATCTCGCGCACCGCACTCACCTGCCCGGCCCCGCCATCAATCAGCAAAAGGTCAGGCCACGTGCCAAGCGTTCGTTCAGGGTCTTCTTTCAAAAGACGTTGGAACCGGCGGGTCAGCACCTCTTTCATCATGCCAAAGTCATCGCCGGGGGTCAGGTCATCGCCACGGATGTTGAATTTGCGGTACTGGTTCTTGTCAAAACCGTCAGGTCCGGCCACGATCATCGCGCCGACGGCATGGGAGCCTTGAATGTGCGAATTGTCGTAAACCTCGATCCTCTGGGGTACCTTGGGCAGATCGAACGCCTCTGTCAGCCCTTTCAGTAGGCGGCCCTGCGTCGCGGTTTCGGACATCTTGCGCGCCAGACTTTCACGGGCGTTGCGCAGCGCGCCTTGCACCAGTTCCGCCTTTTCACCCCGCTGCGGCACTATAATATCAACCTTGCGGCCCAGCTTTTCGGCCAGCGCATCGGCCATCAGATCGTCATTATCAAGACCATGCGAAAGGATCAGCATGCGGGGTGGCTCGCGGGTCGCGTAGAACTGCCCGACAAAGGCTTCCATCACCTCGCTGATATCCTCATCGCCGCTGATACGGGGATAATAATCGTGATTGCCCCAGTTCTGGTGGGCCCGGATAAAAAAGACCTGCACGCAGGCCTGCCCGCCATCCATATGCAGCGCGATCACATCGGCCTCGGGCGTGTTCTGCGGATTGATGCCTTGGACACCCTGCACCTGCGTCAGCGCCTTGATCCGATCACGCAGCGCAGCGGCCCGTTCGAATTCCATGCCATCCGAGGCGGCCTGCATCTGCGCTGCCAGCGTCTCTTGTATCGCTTTGGTACGGCCCTGCAGGAAACGCTCTGCATCGCGAACGGTTATGGCGTAATCTTCCTCTGAGATCAGGCCGACGCAGGGGCCGGAACAGCGTTTGATCTGGTATTGCAGACACGGGCGTGTGCGTGTCTCAAAATCGTTATCGGTACAGTTGCGCAGCATAAACACGCGCTGCAATTGGTTCAGCGTACGATTGACCGCACCGGCCCCCGCGAAGGGGCCATAGTAGTCGCCTTTTTCCTTTTTGGCGCCACGATGCTTTTTGATCTGCGCAAAAGCGTGCCCTTTGGCGACCAGTATATTCGGGAACGATTTATCGTCACGCAGCAGCACATTATAGCGCGGCTTCAACTGCTTGATCAGGTTCTGCTCCAGCAGCAGCGCCTCGGTCTCGGTGCGTGTGGTCAGGAACATCATTGATGCGGTTTCGCGGATCATGCGCGCAATCCGCGGCGCATGATTGCCGGGCCGGGAATAGTTGCTGACGCGCGCCTTCAGGTTGCGCGCCTTGCCCACGTACAGTACCCGACTGTCCGCATCTAGCATCCGGTAAACCCCCGGTGACGCATCAAGTGTGCGCAAATACCCCTGTATCCGGTCATAACCTGTCGTGGGTGCGGTGGTTGGCTGCTCTGTCATACGCACGCTTCTGTGATTCTAAGTTGGCTGCAATGGTAACGCAGCGGGGACAAGAGAAAAGGCATCCACTTTTTCTGTGGATAAGTCGGTGGGTTAATCTTGCAGATCGCGAAATTTCCCTTGCATTTGGCAGGGTTCAGCACTTTGCACAAAAAAAAGGCACATTTTCAAGCCGTTGAATTTGCTGTATATTTTTATTTACAGGCAGTTAACTCATTGAAAAACCGGCTAATTGTAAAGGTTTCGTGAACAACACCCCGACACGTGCACAACTTTGCCCCTGCGTCATTCCACCCCGAGCACATCGGGCGTTTCCCATGCCAGATGCTGCCCCCCGTCAACAGCGATCATTTGCCCTGTGACGGCTGGCGCATCCAGAAAATACCCCAGTGCGGCGGTGATATCGGCAATGTTCGCACCGCGCTTCAGGACAGTCGCAGACCGCTGTCGGGCAAAGTGGTCTGCGCTCTGCCGATGCCCCTGCAATGTTGGCCCCGGACCTATCCCATTGACACGCACACGGGGTGCCAGTGCCTGTGCGGTGGTACGGGTCATGGCCCATAGACCCATCTTGGCGATCGTATAGCTCATGAATTCAGGGGTCAGTTTATGTACCCGCTGATCCAGCATATTGATGACCAGCCCGCGCGCTACCGGTTCGCCGATGTCGTCAGTCAGCGGGTCAGGGACCTGTGCGGCAAACCCTTGGGTCAGCGCGAAGGGCGCGCGCAGGTTGGACTCCATATGCCGATCCCAACTGGCCCGCGTCGCCGTCGCCACCGTGTCATGCTCGAAGATGGACGCATTGTTGATCAGGCAGGTCAGCGGCCCACCCAGCGCATCGGCAGCGCGCCCGATCAAGGTTTGTGTGGCGTCTTCGTGCAGCAGATCCGCCTGAAGTGGCACTGCCTTGCGGCCCATTTTCTGCAACGCTTCTACCGTCTCGGCGGCACCGGCGGCGGAATCCGCGTAATGCACGGCAACATCATAGCCGCGCTGCCCCAGATAAAGCGCCATCGCCCGGCCCAGCCGGGCACCTGCGCCGGTCACAAGTGCCTTCATGGTCGGCCCTTTTCACACTGGCATGGCCCCTTGCCAATTCGGTAACGCTGGCATTTCGGGCATTTCGCGTCGGCCAGCCGCTGCTGTCCAGGGAACCGCCATTTCCCGAAAATGCCAAGCACGCCGATGAAGGCGAGGAACAGAAAGACCGACTTGATAATCACAGGCCATACCTTGCGAAGGCCGCACGTTCATCAATACCGGCAACTGTATTACCCACAATCTGCGCACCGAAACGGGCCAGCAGCGGGCGTTTCTGGTCGTAGCGACGGAACCGCACATTGTCGCCAAAGCGTTGTTTCATGGTCGGGACAAGATGACCGATCCCATCGACAAGGCCCGCATCAATGCCTCTTTGTCCTATAAACACCTCTCCCGTGAACAAGTCAGGGTTGTCGGCCAGTTTCAGACCGCGCCGCGATTGTACGTAGGCGATGAAAGTGGCGTGCAAATCCTCTAGCCAGCCTTTGAGCTTGGTCACGTCGGCCGGATCTTGCTTTTTAAACGGGTCGAGCATTGATTTGGATTTGCCCGACGTATGCACACGGCGTTCGATACCATAGTTGGCAATCGCCTCATGCGCGCCAAAACCAGAGCTGATCACACCGATGGAGCCTGTGATGGAACACGCATCGACAAAAATCTCGTCTGCGGCGCAGGCCAGCCAGTAACCGCCCGATGCCGCGACATCTTCGACGAAGGCGAAAACGGGGATTTTCTTTTCGTCGGCTAGCCGCCTGATCCGAGAGGCTATCAGTGACGATTGCACAGGCGATCCACCGGGGCAGTTTATTTCAAGTGCGACAGCGGCAGGTTTGCCGCGGCTAAATGCCTTTTCAATCACCGGCGCAAGGCCGGGGTTATCAAGGCCACGACCACTGTTGGCAATCGCGCCTTGCAGGCGGATCACGGCGACGACGGGGTCAGAGGTGACGAAGGGAATAAAGCGTTTCATTTTCTACCATTTAGGCCGTGCTGCGCTGGGCACAAGGTGCGTTATTGCCGGATGCGCCAGCCGGTGCGGAATATCCACCAGATTGCCGTCAGACAAATACCAGTGAACAAGGCAATAGCGCACAAGGAGAGGCCGATTGATACGTCGGCGGTACCAAAGAACGCCCAGCGGAACCCGCTGATCAAATAGACGACCGGATTGAACAATGTGATCGTTTGCCAGACTGGCGGCAGCATCGAGATTGAGTAGAAGGATCCACCCAAGAAGACCAGCGGCGTGATGATCAGCAGCGGGATAAGCTGCAGCTGTTCGAAATTCCCGGCCCAGATACCGATGATGAACCCCAGCAGTGAAAAGCTGATGCAGGTCAGCGTCAAAAAGGCGAACATTGCAAACGGATGCGCGATTTGGATGTCCACAAAAAAGTAGGCGGTGGTCAGGATGACCAGTCCGATGAACATCGCCTTCGTCGCGGCGGCACCCACGTAACCCATTGTGATTTCAAGAAAGTTTACCGGAGCCGAGAGGAGTTCGTAGATCGTCCCGATGAACTTGGGAAAGTAGATGCCAAAGCTTGCGTTGGTGGTGGCCTGCGTCATCACCGACAGCATGATCAGGCCCGGCACGATAAAGGCGCCATAGCTGACGCCTTCGACCTGTTCGATCCGGCTGCCGATGGCCGCGCCAAAGACGACAAAATACAGCGATGTGGACAAGACCGGAGAGATCAAGCTTTGCATGATTGTTCGGAAAAAGCGTGCCATTTCAAAGATATAAATGGACTTTACGGCGGTATAGTTCATGCCTGTTCCTTTACGAGACCGACAAAGATGTCTTCGAGGCTGCTTTGCTTGGTCTGGAGGTCTTTCATTTTCAACCCGCTGGCCGCGAGGTCATTGAGCAGGGTTGTGATGCCTGTCCGCTCGCCTTTGGTGTCGTAGCTGTAGGTCAGGTGTAAACCGTCGTTAGCGCGTGCTAAATCATATGATTTCAATCCCTTAGGGATTTCGTCAATGGCTTCGGCCAATTCGATCTGCAACTGCTTGCGGCCCATTTGGGCCATCAACTCGGCCTTGTCTTGCACCAACAAAATCTCGCCTTTGTTGATGACGCCGACGCGGTCGGCGATGGCTTCGGCCTCTTCGATGTAATGCGTCGTCAAAATTATCGTTACACCAGAAGCCTTTAGCCCGGCGACGACTTCCCACATATCTTTGCGCAGCTCGACGTCGACACCGGCGGTGGGTTCGTCGAGAAACAGCACGCGGGGTTCGTGGGATAGCGCCTTGGCGATCAGCACCCGCCGCTTCATTCCACCAGACAAGGTCATGATTTTACTATGTTTTTTGTCGATCAGGGACAGCTGGTCCAGCACTTTGTCGATATAGGCGTCATTGCGCGGCTTGCCGAACAGGCCACGCGAAAAGCGAACAGAGTTAAAGACGGTTTCGAACGGTTCAAGGTTGATTTCCTGCGGCACCAGCCCGATCAGATTGCGCGCTGCGCGAAACGCGGTCCGGGTGTCGTGGCCACCGACGGTGACGCTGCCAGAGGTCGGCACAGTGATGCCGCAAATGGTTGATATCAAAGTAGTTTTCCCGGCACCATTGGGACCTAGAAGCGCAAGTATTTCGCCTTCTTCGATCTCAAGGTTGACACCTTTGAGAGCCTCAAAACCCGAGGCGTAGGCTTTGCGCAGGTTTTGGACGGAAACGATTGTGGGCATGGGGGGGGACCTTTGGCTTGTTGGCGCGAACCTAGTCCGCGGGACCGCAAAGGGAAAGGGCACGTCGCAAGCGGGCGTACGCAAGCCGTACAGACAGCGTACGTACACGATATGCCCAAACCGGCGCGGGCGATGTGTCGCGGGAACACATCAGCGGTCAGGGCGCGGCACCCTAGGCGAACCCTGCGCAATGGCGTAGTATAACGTATGCGCGCGCCCCGCGCCCTGGAGTCGCGATGACACAGTCCCTTTTGCAAAACGAACCCACCGTGCGGCTGGCCGTGTTTTTCGGCCTGCTGATCGCGATGGCCGTCTGGGAGGTGATCGCCCCACGCCGTCGCATGGAAATCCCACGGTTTATTCGCTGGTCGAATAATCTGGCGCTGGTCGTGATCGACACGATGCTGGTGCGGCTGGCCTTTCCGACGCTGGCGGTCGGTCTTGCCGTGATCGCGCAGGACAAGGGCTGGGGCCTGTTTCAGATTGTCACCCTGCCCGGCTGGGTCAAGGTTGTGCTGGCGATACTGGTGCTTGATCTGGCGATTTACCTGCAACATGTGATGTTTCATGCGGTTCCGGGCCTGTGGCGCCTGCACCGGATGCACCATGCGGATCTGGAATTTGACGTCACAACGGGACTGCGGTTTCATCCCGTTGAAATACTTGCGTCGATGGCGATCAAGCTGGGCGTTGTTGCCGCGCTTGGCCCGCCCGCGATTGCGGTGTTGCTGTTCGAGGTTTTGCTGAACGGCACATCGCTGTTCAATCATGCCAACATCCGGTTGCCGGGTCGGGTTGATGCGGTGCTGCGCCTGTTTCTGGTGACGCCGGATATGCACCGGGTCCATCATTCGATCTATCGCGACGAGACAAACAGCAACTTTGGATTCAGCGTGCCGTGGTGGGACAGGTTGCTGGGCACATATATTGCCCAGCCCCGCGACGGGCACGATGATATGGTGATCGGAATCGAACAGTTTCGCACGCCGCGCGATCTTTGGCTTGATAAGATGCTGATCCAGCCGGTCATAGGCCCCGCGTCGGGCGACCCTGTGAAACCCGCCCCGCGCTAGGCCATCATGCGGGCCACATCCAGCATCCGGCACGAAAAGCCCCATTCGTTGTCGTACCAGCCGAACACCCGCACCAAGCCGCCCTGCGTGACGCGTGTTTCAGGCAGCGAGACGATCAGGCTTTCGGGCCGCGCGCGCAGGTCCGAGGACACCAGCAGTTTGTCGGTATGGCCGATGACGCCGGATTGTTGACGGATCACGTGGTGCAAGGCGTCCAACGTCGGCGCGGCGTTTAGCATCACGGTCAGATCCACCGCCGAGACGGAGGCAACAGGGACACGCACCGCTGCCGCCTCGATCCGGCCCGCGATGCCGGGCAGGACCAGATTCAGCAATTGTTGCGCCGATGTGGTCGTGGGCACCATCGACAGGGCCGCAGCCCGACTGCGCAGCATGTCGCCACGGGGTGCGTCAATCGTGGGCTGGCTGCCGGTATAGCAGTGGATCGTCGTCATCCAGCCGGTTTGCAGGCCCCATGTATCGTCCAGCAACCGGACCAGAGGGGCCAGCGCATTGGTGGTGCAGGACGCATTGGACACGATGGTCTGATCGGCAAGCAGGACTTCGTTGGCACCCAGCACCATGGTCAGATCGGCCGCGTCGGACGGGCCGGAAATAAGGATACGTCTGGCCCCCGCGCGCAGGCCACGTTCCGCGATGTCGCGGCTGTTGGCCTTGCCGGTGCATTCCAGCACCAGATCAACGCCGGACAGGTCCAGCGTGCTTGCGTCTTCGCTGCGGTAAAAAGGGATTGCATGGCCGTCGATCACCAGCGCGCCGTTTTCGTGTTCGGCGCTGCCGGGAAATGGCCCGAAGACGCTGTCATATGCGAACAGATGCGCGCACAGGTCGGGGGCGGCGATGTCATTTATGCCCACGATGTCAATCTCTGGCCACGCGCCTTTTGTCCATGCCCGCAAGACGGTACGACCGATCCGGCCAAACCCGTTGATGAATACCCGTGTCATAATTGCCCTCTGCCCTGCGGACGCGATGCTGCACCTTAATGCAGGCGGCGACAAGCCGGGTTTCAAACCGGGCTCTGAAACCGTTATATGCACCGCAACGTCGGGAATCAGGGGGCCGGAACGATCCATAAACGAGAGAATCGGTACCGACGCGGGTTAAGATAGTGTGAGTCTGATCCGGCTCCTGCGGCCGCAACCGAATTTTTCATGTTCATGATCAAATGCTTGCCTACGCAAGATGCACAAACGCAATTTGACGGTGAAAGCATCGGTTATCACTGGTAATCAGCCAAAAAATGCCTAGCACTGTTTCGGCATTAGGCGGTAATGGTGGTGAATAATCGGGATTAACGGCCACTAAACAACAAGTTGGCGTCACTTTTTGGCCCAATTTTGATGAGACTAGAAAACGTGGGCAGGCGGAAATCCGTTGAGCCACCAAGAGTTTGAGAGCTGGATGTTGAGATGGCTAAGCCACAGGTGACCGAAAACACAGACGAGGGGGAAGGCTTTGTCGATGAGCTGAAGCCGGGCACAAAGTTGATGCACGGGCAGTACACGATTGAAAGCTTCCTGAACGCGGGCGGTTTTGGTATTACATACCTTGCCCGTGACAGTCTTGACCGCAAGATCGTGATCAAGGAATGTTTTCCCGGCGCCTTTTGTCGCCGCAGCCGGTACATTGTGCAGGCCCGGTCGCGTGCCCACCAGAATGAGCTGAAGTCGATTGTCCGCCTGTTCGTCCAGGAGGCCCGCAGCCTGTCCAAGCTGAGCCACCCCAATATCGTTGGCGTGCATCAGGTATTCGAGGATAACGACACCGCTTATATGGCGCTCGACTTTGTCGAGGGGCGCGATTTGCTGGATACGATCGAAGATCCGAACCACGGCCTGACACCGACGCAGATCAAGGCCATCTTGAAGGAAGTTCTGGGTGCGATTGGTTTCATCCACGATCAGGGCATTCTGCACCGTGATATTTCGCCCGATAACATTTTGATCAACAAGTCGTTCCACCCGGTTCTGATCGACTTTGGCGCCGCGCGTGAAGAAGCGACGAAGCAAAGCCGCGTTCTGTCGGCGCTGCGGGTGGTCAAGGACGGTTATTCCCCGCAGGAATTCTATATTGCCGGCAGCGCGCAAAGCCCCAGCAGTGATCTTTATGCGTTGGCCGCGTCATTCCACCATCTGATCGCGATGGAGGTGCCGCCAAACAGTCAGGCGCGTCTGGCCGCCATCGCATCGGCCGAGCCCGATCCCTACGTGCCGCTTGCCGGTCGGTTCCCAGAGTACGAAGATGATTTTCTGGCCGCCATCGACAAGGCGCTGTGCGTCTTGCCGAAGGATCGCCTGCAGTCCGCCAAAGAGTGGCTGGACATGATGGATGGCAATCAGGGCAATGTGACGCCACTGAATGTTGGCGGCGCTGTGCCGACTGCGGCTGTCCATGCTGAAGCGCCGAAATCCAAGATGCCGTTGTTGCTTGGCTCCGCCGCGGCGGTTGCACTGTTGATCGGCGTCGGCGTGATGACCATGACCGGCGGCCAAGATGCCGCCACACCGGCACCAGCCGTTGCGACAAGCACCGCACCAACCACTGCACCAACCGCTGCACCAACCACTGCGGCACTGCCAGAGCCATCCATCGCCGCAACGGATGATGTTGCAGTCGCCATAGCAGAGCCGGAAGCCGTTGTGCCTGCGCCCGTTATCATTGCGGAACCGGCGCCTGTTGAAACACCGCCCGCGCCTGTCATCGTTGAAGATGCCGCGCCGGTCATCGTGGATGCCCCAGCGCCCGTGATCGTCGGCGGCCCGGTAATTGTTGACGACGTCGCGCCAGAGCAATTGCGCCCGACCACGCGCCCACAAAACATCGAGGTTGCCGCCCTTCCAGAGCCGGTTGCACCGCCCCTGCCAGAGCCTGTGGAAACTCCACGCCCCGTTGTGGCAGAACCTGTCGCGGGTGCGGATTTCCCCGATCAGACCGGGAACGGTCCGTCTGCGGATACGCAAACGGCTGATCTGGATTTTCCAGCGACACCAGACGCGATTGCGGCGGTGGGCACCGGTCCAGAGGTTGACATTGCCGCGATTACCCCCGGCAATGAGCTGCCGACCGCAGATGTCGCGAAAAGGTGGGCGGTGTTACTGCCGTTTGACGCAGCCTCTGCAGAGTCCAACACGATCGGTCAGGTTGGCGCCGTTTCCCCGGTATGGGTGAGCGAAGGTTTGATGATCACCTCCGTCAACGGCATACCGATTGAGAATATCGCGGAAATCTCAGCGATATTGCGCAACACCGTTTCACCCGCTCCGACGGACACAATCGAAGTGACGTTCGGCACGCTGGACCCGGCATCGGGCGCAACCGGCGCACATAGCTGGAGGCTGCAAGTTGTCGATGAAATCGCATTGTCGAGCGGTGTACGCTTCCAAACCACAAGATCCGGGTCGGATTGGCAGACGTCGGTCGTGGCTGTGCCGGCAGATGCGGCTGGTGATCTGCGGATCGGTGACGTGATGACATCGTACATCCCCACATCGGAAAACATCGCACAGCGTGAGTCACTGTTTGACATCCTCAATCGCGAAATCGACAACGGGACGGAACAGTTCATGTTTGCCGTACAGCGCGAGGGCAGCATGTGGGTTGCGTCGCTGAGCTATGCAGGCAGCGAAAACTAAACAACGGCGACAACGGCATATGAGGCCGCATCTGTGCCGTAAACTGGAAGGTAGGTAACATGAATTTCATTCGTGCAATCTTTGGTAGAAAGCGCCGCGTTTCGGACGCGCGCGCGATAAGCAGCCAAGACGCTTTAGAGCAATCGTATCGCGATACGATTGGCGCCCTGGCCGATGATCAGCAGGCCATACAGCGCCGGGCAGGGACCGCCGAAAAAGGCGTCAGCGACATCCTGACCAATATCAGCGCCAAGGTGAATGCCCAGGAAGCGCCGGCACCGGCGATGAACATCTGGGACATGGACGACGATGGCACATCAAGCGAGTTGCCGGAGATCGCGCCCGAACTGCCTTCGGCCTCGCCAGCGGCGGCATCTGCTGCGGCGTCCCGGTCGGCGGCACGGTCACGTCGGACCAAGACCCGGCTGATTGGTTTTGAAAAGTCGGACGGTGATGTTGTCGACCTGTTCAACGATGCCCCCAAGGCGGCCCCAACGCAGCGCGTCAAGTTCCCAGTGGGCTGGATCGTTGTGATCGAGGGTCCGGGCCGTGGCGAGACTTTCTCGCTCATGACAGGCATGTCGCAGATCGGTCGCGGCGAAGATCAGGCCATTCAGCTTGATTTTGGCGATAATTCGATTTCGCGCACGAACCATGCGGCCATCGTTTACGACCCCGAAAGCAAGGAATTCTTGCTGGGGCATGGCGGCAAGTCGAATATCGTGCGTCTGAACAAGAAGCCGCTGATCAGCAACGAGCCGATCAAGACCGGCGATCTTATTCGCATCGGTGAAACGGTGCTGCACTTTGTCGCGCTATGTGACCAGACATTCAGCTGGACCGATGGTTCGACCGGGGAGGACGAAGATGTGGCGATCGCCTGAACCGCGTTTTGATGTCGCTTCGGCGATCTGTCAGGGTGGACGTGATTATCAAGAAGACGCAATTGTCACCGATTTTCCCTTTGGGTCGGACAGTGGCGTGGTGGTTTTAGCCGATGGCATGGGCGGCCATGCTGCGGGCGACGTGGCCAGCAAGATCGTGGTCACCGAAGTCTATAGCGAGCTGAAGTTTCAAAGCGCGAACTTTACGGATTTCGAAATGGAAATCCCGCAGTTCCTGACGGCGGCAGCGGTCAATGCAAACAACTGTGTCCGCCAACACGTCAAGGAAAACCCTGACACACGCGGCATGGGTGCGACCCTTGTTTCGCTGGTGTTGATCGAAAACCGGATGTTCTGGATGTCGGTTGGCGACTCGCCGCTTTATCACTTCCGCGGAGGCAAGCTGAAGCAGTTGAACGAAGACCATTCGATGGCACCGCAGATCGACTTTATGGTAAAGTCCGGTTTGCTGGACCCGATTGCAGGCAAGAACCACCCGGACCGGAACTGTCTGACCTCGGTGATCCTGGGCGAACGCGTGGCCAAGTCTGACTGCCCACGGACCCCGTTCGAGTTGCAGGTCGGTGATATTGTCGTGGTGTCCAGTGACGGGCTTCAATATCTCGAAGAGCCGCATATCCAGAAGATCCTGCACCGGTATCGCCGCCGCAAGAGTGCTGAAATCGCCGGATATCTGCTTGAGGCGATTGAGGCATTGGCCGACCCCGATCAGGATAACTGCACGTTTTCGGTCATCAAGCTGAACCACAACAAGCCGGTCATCCGCGCCATCCGCGCCAAGCCTGTGGGACATATTGAAACCCACACATCGACCATTACCCGTGTGGTCAAGCAGGAAGATTTTGCGAATGACGACAGGATCGTTGCCGAGGATGCAGCCATGTACAGAGGCACTGTCGATCCGGCACAGCGCGGAAAGTTGCCGCCAGCGATCAAGGAAGTGCGGCCAGTCAAGTCAGTTGGCCCGCGCGATGACATGAACACAAGGACACAGGAGGTTGATGAGGCAGCGCCGCCGGCTAAGATAGCCGCCGGAGGTAAGTAATGTCGAATCAGTCGGTGGGGAACAAAGTTCAAGAAAAACTTGAGCAGGCAGTGGCGTCACGCCAGCTGCCTGCCAACGTGCAGGACCGTGCGGAACAACTGCTTGCGCGGCTCAAGAAACCCGTGCGCATTGGCCTGATGGGCATGCCGGGGTCCGGAAAATCAACGCTGATGAACCTGTTGGTCGGCGCAAATGTGCTGCCCGAGGGTGTACGGCTGCCGACGCTGGAGCTGTCGCATGGCGACACACCGCAGACGATCTGCACGTTGGCCGACGGGTCCAAGGTGACGTTGCCCCATGCGGATGGCGAACAGATCGCGGCGCTTGCGCCGGCGTTTGTCGAAATGCACCTGCCATTGCCCGCCCTGGGCAAGATTTCCGTGCTTGAGGTCGTTGCACCGGCGGAGGCCACGGCGATGCATCGCGCCAGCCAATGGGCCGCCAAGCGCAGTGACGTCGCATTGTGGTGTACCCAGACATTCAACGTGACAGAGCAAACGCTGTGGGCGCAGATGCCCGACATCATCAAGGACCACGGGTTCCTGATGTTGACAAAGGCGGACCTGTCGAAGGCTGATGGCCAATTGGAGACGACACTGCAAGCCGTGCAGGGTGTCGCCAAGCATGAGTTCAAACAGATATTGCCCATTGCGACCGCCGACGCGCTGGCCGCCCGCAAGCCCGATGGGACGGTGGACAAAACCAAGATGCGCAACAGTGGCGGTCTTGCCCTGATCTCGGCGGTGCTGAAGCAGGTTGATCAGGGCCGTCAGTCCGCCTTGGATATGGCCGAAATGCTGCTGCGACAGCATGCCGATGTGCTGACCCCCGCAACCAGCAGCGCACCGCCGCCAGCGGCACCCGTTGCAGAGCCTGCGCAGCCGGTCAAGAAACCAGCGATCACAATCGTTCCAACGGCCAAATCGCCGCCGCCGAAACCGCAGGTCCAGGCGGCACGGCCTGCCCCGGTGGCCGCGCCAATCAATGTGACCGGCTTGCAGCCCGCGACACGCGATGCTTATGAGCAGGTTCTGGCCTATATCGCGACGCAAAGCCTTGCCATGGTTGCGCTGGCCGAGAAAGAGGGCGACGCAGCCCCGGCGCGGATCATGGCGGAATCTGTCGCGCATATACTCTGGCTTAGCGATTACCTGAATGAACACGGCCATGAGGGCGACCCCGCGCTGGACCGCGCGCGCGCCGCTGCGATGGACGCATCGGATCTGGTGCAACTGATGCAGATGGAAAAAAGCGACAGCGCCGCTGTCGAGGCGGTAAGTTTGATGATACAGATCAAACATGAGTTGCAGGCGGAGTTGGCGGCGTAACCTTTGGCAACAGCATAAGAACTTGTGAACACAGCGCCACATTTTTGCCGTGCTGCTCTGTTCCGATAATCGCAATAAACCCAGTGTATGTCTCTCATTTGTCGAAGGGGCAGACAGATGATAAGGGTAGTACCAATAAGAATTGAGGACGGACAAGAATGAAGATGGAAGAGCTGACCAAAGGGGACGGCTACAAAGTTCCTGCAGCGCACCACCCATTCATGCGGCTTGGCCTTGAAAAGCTTGACGAGTTTCATGATGAAATCAGCGATCTGGAGCTGACGCTGGCTGATGTCGTGAAACTTGGCGGGGCCGATGCCGAAAAGAAAGCTGTGAAGCTTATCAAGCAGTTACGATCATTTGAGCCAAGCATCACCATGATTGGGCAGATCAAGTCGGGCAAGACATCGCTGGTCAATGCGATGGTCGGGCGCCCCGAACTGTTGCCTGCGGACGTGAACCCGTGGACGTCTGTTGTGACGTCGCTGCACCTGAACGCGCCGCTGCCAGTGGATGCGCCGACGGCGACGTTTCAGTTTTTCAGCCAGAACGAATGGGATCATCTGGTCGAAAATGGTGGCCGAATCGGAGAGCTTTCCAGCCGCGCGGGTGCCGACGATGAACTGCGCAAAGTCCGCGAACAGATTGCCGAAATGCGCGAAAAGACCAAACAACGGCTTGGGCGCAAGTTCGAGCTGCTTTTAGGCCAAAAACACAATTACGCCGATATCAACGACGATCTGGTCCAGCGCTATGTCTGTATGGGCGATGATTTCGAGGATCTGGATGAAGAGACCCAGCAGGGCCGCTTTGCCGATATTACCAAATCCGCCGATCTGTATCTGAGCGCCGACGCCATTCCGATGCCGATGTGCCTGCGCGACACGCCCGGCGTCAACGACACCTTTATGATGCGCGAACAGATCACGATCAACGCGCTGCGCGACAGCCGCATCTGCGTGGTGGTTCTGTCGGCGCATCAGGCGCTTAGTTCCATGGACATGGGCCTGATCCGGCTGATCGCAAACGTGAAATCGCGTGAGGTTGTCATCTTTGTGAACCGGATCGACGAATTGTCGAACCCCGCCGAACAGGTCCCCGAAATCCGCGAAAGCATTCTGGCAACCCTGGCCACGCACAACGGCCCCGAGAACCCGCAAGTCATTTTCGGCAGTGCCTATTGGGCCAACATTGCATTGTCGAAAAACCTGGACGATATCGTCGCGGAAAGCGCAGAAGCGATGTTCAACTGGGCCGAGGCATCGTTGAATGCAGAAACCGCAGGCATGGAAACCAATGAACTGGTTTGGCATTTGTCCGGCCTGCCACAGCTATTTGCGGCATTGGCCGTGCGGATCACCGAAGGCCCCGGTGCCGAGATTTTGACAGCGTCGCGCAAACGCGCGCTGAACCTCGTGGGCGGTGTGCGTGCGTCAAATTCCGTCGTATCCATGCGCCTTGAAGGCGACAAGGTCGAGGTCATGCCACATGCAGAGCTGATCACGCATCTGGACAAACTGGAAGCTGACAATCTGAAGTTCCTGAATGATCGTCTGGATATCGTGTTCCAACAATTCGGGTCCCGGGTCGATCAATCGCACAAACGGTTTCTGGACCGCGCGCTGGAATCGCTGCTGCAACATCTGGAAACGAACGGCGAAGATCAGGTTTGGCAATACAGTCCGGACGGGCTGCGGATGCTGCTGCGCACCAGCTATCAGGTGATGCGGCGCAACGTGACATCGACCTGTGAACAGGTTTTCGCAAGTGCGGCGGCAGATCTGGCGAACACCTATCGCACTGCCTTTGGTGTGTCGGTCGAGAATTTCTCGATCACGCCGCCCGCAGCTCCGGAAGTCCCGGCACCGGTGTCACTGGGGCAGACGATCGCGCTTGATCTTCAAAATTCATGGTGGAAGGGCTGGTGGAAGCGCCGAAAAGGCTATCGCGCGTTTGCCAGCGGGTTCTATGACCTGATCGAAGCGGAAACAGCACCGATTGTGGATGAACTGAAGGTCCGGCAGGCCGGTGATATCCGCGCCATGGCCGAAAACGAATTGCGCGAATTTCTGGCAGAACAGCGCGGGTTCCTGACCGATATCAGCGATAAATCCAACATTGGCGTGGATGATTTAAAGGATATTTTCGGCATCACGGCCCAGCAGGAACGCGAAGAGCTGTTCGATTTTATCTTTGAGGAACTCAGCGATGGCGCCGCTGCGGCAGAACGAGGAGCAGCGTAATGTCCGCCGAGGGTCCACGCAAACCACGCATCGCCCTGATGGGCGAATTCAGTGCGGGCAAAAGCACGCTGTCCAACCTGCTGCTGGGCGCCCGTCCGCTGCCTGAAAAGGTAACGGCGACGCGGCTTTCCCCGGTCTGGATGTCGTATGGCAACGGCGCGCCTTACCGGGTTGATGTCGATGGCACGACCGAGCCGGTATCGCTTGACCGGCTGGAAGATATCCCCGTCGAACAAACCCGCGTCATTCGGTTATTTTTGGAATGCGATATTCTGGATGTGTGCGACCTGATTGATTTTCCCGGCATTTCCGATCCGAATATGTCGTCCGACGTGTGGGAACGTGTTCTGGCCGAAGTTGACGCCGTGATCTGGTGCACCCATGCCACCCAAGCATGGCGGCAGTCAGAGGCTGCGGTTTGGGACGCAATGCCAGACGCGGTGCGGGAAAATTCTATCCTGCTGATCACGCGCTTTGACAAGCTGACAACCGATAATGACCGTCGCCGCGTGTTCAAACGGGTCCGCCGCGAAACCGAAGGTTTGTTTGGCGGAACTTTCCCGATTGCCCTGTTGCAGGCCCTGCGGGCAGGCGACGATGGTGAAAAATGGGACGCCAGCGGTGCGGGACCTTTTGTGAACCACCTGATCGACATGATCCAGACGGTATCGGCACTGGCCGCTCGGTCAAGCGTGGCATTGTATAATGTGGCCAATGGGACGACCATTCCAGAGCCTGTCGTGGTCCCTGTCAAACCCCGCCGGATCGAACGGCCATTGGATGGCGACAGACCTTCACGCCCGCGTCCTGTAACGAATGCAGATACGCAGCCTGCACCCGGTGCGGGCCGCATTATGGGCAATTCCTGAACGCTGGCTTCTTCACAGGCTTCCACAACCGCATTTTTTGACGTAGTCAGGGCATAACGAAGGCAAAAAACGGCAGGCGCAAAGAATGGTTGTGGACGAATTGGACGCACTGCAAGGCAAATTTGCGGGCTGTGAGACGCTTGCATTTGCTGACCTTTCCACACAGATGATTCTGGTGACCAGTACGGACACAAGCTATCGGCGCGAAACGCTGGACATTTTGTGCGCAGAAGCCGCGCTTGCGCTGGGAACCGCCGAGCGGCCGCAACTGGGCGTGAGCGAAAGCAATACCGCGTTTGTCGCCACCAAAAACCAGCTTCGGATTTTTCTGCGCGCCATTGAAGAACCGACGGATGTGTTGTGCTGTGTCTGCAAACCTGACGTTGACGTGGCAGCATTTCTGTCCGACGCCCGCCCGTGCCTTGAGAAGATCAGCAATGGCGCATGATATGACGAAGATCGCCCCCATGATTTCAGGAATCCGTTCGTGAGCAACACTTCAGCCATTGCCAGCAAGCTTGCCGGGCTTAGCGCCGAGGGTGGTGTTTTCACCGATGGCCAGCGGGTCATCAGCCAAGCTGGTGCGCCGCCTGCATTGGTCGCCATTTTGCGCGAAATTGACGACACCGTTCTGGAACGGACGCTGGTGTTCAACATAGGCAAGACCGCGCTTAGTCTGGTTGTCGCCGGGCGGCGCCTGCGCGGTCTGGCCGCGATGACGGGCGACATACCCGGCATGGACGATGTCGTCGGTCAGGGCCTCTCGCATGAAGACCCCGAGATATTGCGCGCCGCAGGTGCGATCATGACGCAAATCTGCAAAGGCGATCAGACGCTGACCGTGCGCAGCACCCCGGTTCGCCCCATTGGAACCAGTTCCGAGGTGGGCGTTTCCGTATCGGTGCTGGCGACGCATTGGCAGGTTGATCTTGATGCAAAGCCGCCGTCGCCGATGAGCCGTTTTCTGGCCGCCAACGCCGCCGCGATTGCCGCCAGCACCTGTGCCGTCGATGGTAATCCGCCCGAAACCCGTGGCGACACCACCACGCTCGAGGCGATTTGGGATGCGCAGCTAGCCGCGTTTCGCAGGCGCCACAAGGCGATATTGGGGCGGCAGGAAGGTCCGACGCTGGTTTGTCTCGATGCCGCACTGGATGGGCGTCCGCTTGCCCTTGCTGTGGTCGGCCCCGAAGTCTGCCTGTTTTCATATACCCGCGCCATGCTGTTGCCGCTGCTTGCCTCGTGGTTCGCAATCAATGGCCAGCCGTAAGGCGGCAACGATTGTCGTCGCGCCGACCGTTTTAACAAGGTGATCCCATTGCATCCCACAGCCGCCGCCGCACCTGTCGCGCCCGCATTCTTTGACGGGTTCGAAGAGCGGTATGTGGACACGCCGGACGGCCCCGTTTTCTGCCGCGTCGGCGGCACGGGTGCCCCGCTGCTGTTGTTGCATGGGTATCCGCAGACCTCGGCGATGTGGCACGCGGTTGCGGCTGATCTGGCGCGGGATCATCAGGTGATCTGCCCCGATTTACGGGGATATGGCAGGTCGCTGAAACCCGCGACGGATGCCAGCCACGCGCCCTACTCCAAACGTGCGATGGCCGGTGACATGATCGCGGTAATGGATGCGCTGGGGCACGACCGGTTTTTGATCGGGTCGCACGACCGGGGATCGCGCGTTGCGCATCGGCTGGCGGCAGACCACCCCGCCCGCGTCCGCGCGCTTGCCACGTTGGACATCGCACCCACCCGCGAAATGTATCGCGATGCCGACAGCGGCTTTGCCCACACCTACTGGCATTGGTACTGGCTGACGTTGCCGCATCCATTTCCCGAAACGCTGATTGGTGCCGACCCCGCCTATTTCTGGCTTTTCAAATGCGGGGCAGGCAAGGCAGGGTTAACGCCGTTTGTGCAGCAGGCGCTGGACGAATACCTGACCTGCTTTGCCGATGCGGGCGCAATCCATGGCGCCTGCGAAGATTACCGGGCCGCCGCAGCCATCGACATCGCCCATGATGATGCCGACCCCAGCAAACTGCAGATGCCGCTTTTGGCGCTATGGGGCAAGGATGGTGCGATTGAACGGCATTTCGACTGTTTGGCACTGTGGCGTGAACGGGCCGCCGATGTGCGTGGCTGGGCCGTGCCCGGCGGGCATTACCTCGCCGAAGAATGCCCCGATACTGTCATTGCGGCATGGCGCGATTTCTTTGGGCAGATCGCGCGATAGCGATAAAACAACGCCCGTTTTGCAGGCAAACGCCCCTTTGACTGGCGTACAAAGCCGCAAAGCACCCTAAACGCGACAATTTTTCGCATGGTTTCTGAGACTCGCTGCGCTGCAGCGAATACCAAATGGACGTCCATCCTTGGACATCATTTGCCGCGCAGCGGGCTTTCCTGGCAGAAACCTCCCGCTGCGCGACGACAACATCACTGTTGCGGTTCCCCGTTAACACCCACGTTGGGTCGAAGATAGGGCACCGCAGCGCCGAAACAGGGACATTTTTCCGATGACCACTAAAAAATCACTGAGTGCGTCCATCATTGCCGGCCTGCTGGCCAGCACTGGCATGGCCACCGCCCAAGACTGCGCCGCGCCGATCAAGGTTGGCGTATTGCATTCGCTGTCCGGTTCCATGGCGATTTCCGAGACGACGTTGAAAGACGTCATGCTGATGCTGATCGAAAAGCAAAACGAAGCGGGCGGCCTGCTGGGCTGTCAGATCGAGGCAGTCGTGGTTGACCCCGCGTCGGACTGGCCTTTGTTTGCGGAAAAGGCCCGCGAACTGCTGACTGTGTCCGATGTTGACGTTATCTTTGGCAACTGGACGTCAGTATCGCGCAAATCCGTGCTGCCTGTGATCGAAGAGCTGAACGGCCTGCTGTTCTATCCGGTGCAATACGAGGGCGAGGAAAGTTCGCGGAATGTGTTCTACACCGGGGCTGCCCCGAACCAACAGGCGATCCCTGCCGTCAATTATTTCCTGGAGGAACTGGGCGTTGAAAAGTTCGCGCTGCTGGGCACCGACTATGTCTATCCACGCACCACGAACAATATCCTCGAAGCTTATCTGATGGACCATGGCATTGCCGCCGAAGATATTTTCGTCAACTACACGCCGTTCGGTCAGTCGGACTGGGCCACGATTGTGGCTGACGTTGTCGCACTGGGCGAAGATGGCAAACAGGTTGGGGTGATTTCAACAATCAACGGCGACGCCAACATTGGCTTTTACAAAGAGCTGGCCGCAGCGGGCGTATCTGCCGACGACATCCCCGTCGTGGCGTTTTCCGTCGGCGAGGAAGAGCTTTCGGGTCTGGACACCTCGAACCTTGCCGGACACCTGGCTGCGTGGAATTATTTCCAGTCGGCCGACACCCCTGCGAACGCCGAATTCATTGCTGCGTGGAAAGAATTCGCCGGCCCGGACCGTGTGACAAATGACCCAATGGAGGCTCATTACATTGGCTTCAACATGTGGGTGAACGCAGTCAAGGCGGCAGGCACAACCGATGTGGATGCGGTGCGTGCCGCGATGTACGGGCAGGAATTCCCGAACCTGACCGGGGGCACAGCCGTTATGTTGCCAAACCACCATCTGGCCAAGCCCGTGCTGATTGGTGAAATTCAGGCCGATGGCCAGTTCGACATCATCAGCCAAACCACCGAAGTCGCGGGCGACGCTTGGACCGATTTCCTGCCTGAATCAGCGGTGCTCAAATCCGATTGGCAGACGCTGGGTTGCGGCATGTATAATGTCGAAACCGAGACCTGCGTGCAGCTGACGTCAAACTACTGAATGTTCGGCGGGCGCGGGATACCCCCGCGCCCATCCCTTCCCGCATATTGAAAGACCGCCATGCGCCGCGTGTTTCTTTTTCTTGCCCTGTGGCTGGGTTTCGCACCCGCGCTACAGGCCCAGGACCTGCAATCCATTCTTCAAATCCATGCAACCGAGGTCGCCGATCCCGGCCGCCGCACGGTGAACGCCGTGCTGGATGATCTGGCCGTGTCGGGTCTGTCGGGGGTCGCTGACTTTCTGGAAAGCTGGCAAGATAAAGCCGTTTGGCAACGCGCCGATGGGCAATTCTTTGTCGCCGCCGAGGCCGGCAATGATTTGCACCTCACCGACATAGTCAGCGGCGCCCAAAGCACCGCATCAAAGGCCAATTTCACCCAGATCAAGCCCAACGGCGGTGTGCGACGGGTGATTGGCACGGCTCTTGTGCAGTTTCAACTGACGGACCCCGATCTGGCACGCCGTACGACCGCCGTTGCATCCATCGCACGCAGCCCCAATGCCGACCAACTGGCCCCTTTGCTTGCCTCGATCGCGCCAGAGCCGGACGCAGACCTGCGCGCCCGAAAGGTGCAACTGGCCAATTTCCTGTCCGCCAGCTTTGCCGCCACCCCAAATGACCGGATTGCCGCGATTGACAATATGGCACAAGACACAAGCGTCGAGGCGCGCGCGGTTCTGAACCAAATTCTTACCGTGCGGCCCGGGGTGGCTGCAATGCTGCCCGACAATGAAAACGTGGCCGGTGTCTTGACGCCGGGTCAAGACATGACGCCGGACGCCGCATATTCCCTGCTGGTCGCAGCCGGTCTTGCGCCCCCACGTACCCCGCCGGGCGTGATCCGCGCCGCACTCGAGGCGCATATCGACGGTGGGCGCGTGGCCGATGTGCCCGTGGCGCAGTTGAACACCAACGCCATGCGCGAACGCGCCTATGCCGGGCTGGCCGCAGCAGGCCGCGTGCCACCACTGGTCACACCATCTGACCGTGACGCCGCAATGGCCGCCTTTGCCTTTTTTGAGATCTACGCCGAAGCAGACCCCGCAATCACAGATGCTGCAAAACGCGCCCTCGCCTCTGTTGAAACCCGCGTCGCCGCAGGCCAGACAGTGGATCTGGCACTGGATGCGCTATCGCTCGCGTCGATTTATTTTCTGGCCGCCATAGGTCTGGCGATCACATTCGGCGTGATGGGCGTGATCAACATGGCGCATGGCGAATTCATCATGATGGGCGCCTATACAGGCTATGTCGTCCAACTGTTCATCCCCGATTACACCCTGTCAATCATCGTAGCCCTGCCCCTGGCCTTTGCCGTGACATTCGGTGCAGGCGTCACGATGGAACGGCTGGTCATTCGCCATCTTTACCATCGGCCCCTGGAAACCCTGCTGGCCACTTTCGGCATTTCGATTGCTTTGCAGCAACTGGCGAAGAACATCTTTGGCACGCAAGCCCGCCCGCTGACGTCGCCTGCATGGCTTGATGGCGCATGGGTGTTCAGCGACGTGATCCAGATCAGCTACATCCGCATCGCGATTTTCGTATTGGCGCTGATATTTCTGGCACTCATCTTGTTCGTCCTCAAACGCACCCGTCTCGGGCTCGAAGTCCGCGCCGTCACGCAAAACCCCGGCATGGCCGCATCCATGGGGATCAATCCAGAGCGGATCAATATGCTGACGTTCGGCCTCGGCTCCGGCATTGCGGGCATCGCCGGTGTGGCGATCGGCCTATACGCTAAAGTCACGTCCGAGATGGGCGCAGATTACATCGTGCAATCCTTCATGACGGTGGTTGTCGGCGGTGTCGGCAATGTCTGGGGTACACTCGCCGGCGCCTCGCTGATCGGCTTTCTGCAAAAGGGGATCGAATGGCTGAACCCCTCCAACACGCTGGCCGCCCAGACCTATATGATCTTGTTCATCATCCTTTTCATCCAATTCCGGCCCAAGGGTATCGTCGCCCTCAAAGGTCGGGCAGCAGCGGATTAACGCCATGCCTCTTCCGAGTGTAAATATCCTGGGGAGGTCTGGAGGGGTGAAACCCCTCCAGCGTGGCGACGCGCAACGCGCGGCGCAAGACCTGCCCGGCAAAGGGCACCCCACATGAACAGCTTTTTCCTGCGCAACCCCTCCACACTGTGGTTCCTCATGGGGCTTGGCCTTTTCACCATCGGCGTCACGATACTGTCGGAAGCCGGGATCGGGTTCTTGTCCACGTCCTTCATCAAGATCCTGGGCAAGACCCTGTGCCTGTGCCTGATCGCCGTCGCGATGGACGTGGTCTGGGGATATTGCGGCATCCTCAGCCTTGGCCATTTCGCATTCTTCGGGATTGGCGGCTATGCCGTCGGCATGTGGCTGATGTACGCCCGCACCGAAGGGATCGTGCTTGACAGTTTGGCCGCGCAGACCATTCCACCAACCCCGCAAGAAATTTCCGACGCCATCGGCAACCAGATTTTCGGGGTTGTCGGCAGTTCGGAATTTCCGCTGGTCTGGGCCTTCGCCGACAGCCTGTTTCTGCAATTGCTTATGGTGGTGCTGGTGCCGGGGCTGCTGGCGCTGGTCTTTGGCTGGCTGGCATTTCGCAGCCGTGTCACGGGCGTGTATCTGTCGATCCTGACGCAGGCGATGACCCTGGCGCTGTCGCTTTATCTGTTCCAGAACGACAGCGGCCTGCGTGGCAACAACGGCCTGTCCGGCCTGCAGAATATTCCAGGGTTCGAAACCACGCCGCAGGCGACAATTTCGCTGGCGTTCTTTTACGCCTCCGCCCTCGCCTTGGCGTTGGGGTATGTCCTGTTCGCCTGGGTGGTGTCGGGCAAGATGGGCAGCGTGATCAAAGCGATCCGCGACAACGAATCCCGTGTGCGGTTCCTTGGCTATCATGTCGAAAGCTACAAGCTGCTTGTCTTCACCCTGACGGCCATCATCGCCGGGATCGCCGGGGCGCTTTATTACCCGCAAGCAGGCATCATCAACCCTGCCGAAATTGCGCCCATTGCGTCGATTTATCTGGCTGTTTGGGTCGCCATCGGCGGGCGCGGGCGGCTTTACGGGGCGGTGATCGGCGCAGCGTTCGTATCGCTATTGTCCAGTTGGTTCACCGGCGGTGGCGCGCCCGCGATCAATCTGGGCTTCTATACGGTGAATTGGACCGACTGGTGGCTGGTGCTGCTGGGCCTTTCGTTTGTCGCCGTCACCCTTTTCTTTCCCAAGGGCATCGGCGGGTTGTTCGACTATCTGGTGCGCAAGCCATGAGCACACTTCTGGAAGTCTCCGGTGTATCGGTCAGCTTTGACGGGTTTCGCGCCATCAATAATCTGTCCATCCAGATAGGCGAGCCAGAGCTGCGCGCGATTATCGGACCCAATGGTGCGGGCAAGACGACATTCATGGACATCATCACCGGCAAGACCAGACCCGATACGGGCCGGATAATCTGGGGCGATCAGAATATTTCGTTGCTCGGAATGTCCGAAAGTCAGATCGCGATGGCCGGGATCGGGCGGAAATTCCAAAAACCGACCGTGTTCGAGGATCAGACAGTGCGCGCCAACCTCGCCATGGCGCTGCGCAATCCACGCGGGCCATTTTCGGTGCTATTCGATCAACAAACGCGCGCCGGGGCTGATCGGATCGCAGAAATCGCCGCTGAAATCGGCCTGACCGACAGTCTGGCCCGCACGTCCGGCGCGCTCAGCCATGGTCAAAAGCAATGGCTGGAAATCGGGATGCTTCTGGCACAAGATCCGCGCCTGTTGCTGGTCGATGAACCCGCTGCGGGTATGACCAGCCAAGAACGCGCGCACACCACGGACCTGCTGAAACGTGCCGCCAAAACGCGGGCCGTCGTGGTGGTGGAACATGATATGGAGTTCGTCCGCCGTCTCGATTGCAAGGTCACCGTCCTGCACGAAGGGTCCGTCCTTGCCGAAGGCAGCTTGGATCATGTGACCGCGAACCAGACCGTGATTGATGTGTATTTGGGGCGCTAGATGCTAAAAGTTGAAAACCTGACCCTGCACTATGGGCAAAGCCAGGTCTTGCACGGGATCGACCTGCAGGCGGCCGCAGGCGAAGTCACGGCGGTGATGGGCACCAATGGCGTGGGCAAGACCAGCCTGCTCAAGGCGATATCGGGGCGGCATCCGTATTCGGGCGGGCAATTGTCGGTGAACGGTGTCGCGCTGCAACATCCATCGGCGTTTCAGGCAGCCCGCGCGGGTATCGCCTATGTGCCGCAGGGCCGCGAGATTTTCGCATTGATGTCGGTGATGGAAAATCTGGAAACGGCCTTTGCCTGCCTGCCCAAAGACCAGCACCGCATCCCGGACGATATTTTCGACCTGTTTCCCGTGCTGCGGGACATGCGCAACAGACGCGGCGGCGATCTTTCGGGGGGGCAACAGCAGCAGTTGGCGATTGCGCGCGCGCTGATGACCCGGCCCAGGGTATTGCTGCTGGATGAACCCACCGAGGGGATTCAGCCCAACATCATCCAGCAAATTGGCCGCACGATCGGCCTGCTGCGCCGCCAAGGCAATATGGCGATTGTACTGGTCGAGCAGAATTTCGACTTTGCCTACGGGCTTGCCGATCGGTTCGTTGTGATGACCCGTGGCACGGTGAAACGCCGCGCCGACAAGGCCGCGGTGACGGCGGACCAATTGTTGGCGGATGTCGCGCTGTAAGCTATTCCAGACGCGCGGGAAAACCATCGGCGCGCAGATCCGTATCCAGCAGATCCTCAAGCAATTTCACGATCATCGGCGATTGCGCGGCGCCGCCATAGGCCGCACGCGCCGCGATATAGGTTTGCTGGGTTGCGGCAACAAGATCGAGCGGCACTTCGAATTCACGGCCAAAGCCAATGGCAAAGCCAAGATCCTTGAGCGCCAGATCAATGTTGAACGCCACGTCATAGGACCCGTTCAGCACCAGCGCCCCTTCGGTTTCATGCACGAATGAATTGCCTGACGATGCCTGAATCGCGTGCCATGCCTGTGCAAGGTCAAGGCCGCCACGTTTGGCCAGCATCAACGCCTCGCCGCACGCCTTGAGGTGAACAAAGGCCAGCATGTTGGTGATGACCTTGATGATCGCGGCAGAGCCAAGGGGACCCATGTGGAAAACCCGGTCGCCCATTGCCTGCAGCGCGGGCAGATGCGTATCGAACATGTCTGTGTCACCCCCAGCCAGCATGGTGATCTTGGCTTGGGCGGCCAGATGCACACCACCCGTCACCGGCAGCTCCATCATGCGAATGTTCCGGGTGGCGGCACGCGCAGCCAGCCGCAGCACATCGTCGCGGCCAAGGGTCGACATTTCGATCCAATGGCTGTCGGGGCGCATGACGGGCAGGATTTGTTCCAGCACTATTTCGGTGACCGTCGGCGATGGCAGGCAGGTGATGACATGATCGACCCCCGCGGCAAGTGTCGTCGGGTCGTCGGCCCATGTAGCCCCCAGCGCGATCAGCGGATCAGCGGCGGATTTATTCAGATCGGTGACAGTGACCGCAAAACCGCCGCGCAACAGGCAGGCCGCGCAGTTCGCGCCAAGATTGCCCAGACCGATATAGCCATAGTGCATGGAAATTCCTTTAGTGAAAGTAGATGTTATAGTCGGCGCGGATGGCCGCATCGACGGCAGGATCGACCTGTATTTGCGCCCTTGCAAGGATATCATTCTTGCGCGCTATGGCCTTGTCCAGCAGCATGGGGCGTCCGGCCTCGACCCATTCCTTGGGGCTCATCCGGTTGCCCAAAGCGGGGTAGATGTATTCGGTTTGCATCAGCTTGAGCGTCTGATCGGACCCAAGATAGTGGCCGGGGCCACCAAGGCAGACAGCCTTCATTGCGTCGATTGACGTCGAATCTTCGGTCACGTCGATGCCCCGGATCGTGCGCAGAACCTGACCCAGAATATCGTCGCCCAACACCAGCGATTCAAGGCAGAACCCCAGCAGGGACGCGTGCATTCCAACGGATTCGTAGACCATATTCAGGCCCGAAAGCCCCGCAAGGACATTGGTAATCCCCTGCTCCCATCCGGCCTGCATGTCAGGCAGCTTGGCGTCGGATATCCCTGCCGCCGCGCCGCCCGGCAGATCGTAGAACCGGTGCATCTGGGCACAACCGGCGGTCAGCAGCGCCTGTTCGGCCGACCCGCCGGACATCGCGCCGGTCCGCAGGTCCGACACGAAAGGCCATGTGCCAAAGACGGCGGGATGCCCCGGCGCCATCGCGTTCACGTAGACGACACCGGCCAGGCATTCGGCCATCGCCTGAACGATGGCAAGCGCGATGGGGGCTGGTGCCGTCGCCCCCGCCTGTCCGGCAGACAGCAGCAACACCGGCATGCCACCCCTGATGCAATGCTCCATCGCGATGCAGCTTTCCTCGGCGAATTTCATGGGTGGGACGACGAAACAGTTCGAGTTGGAGATGAAAGGGCGCGCGCGCCATGCCGCCTCGCCGCCGGCAATACGGTGGATCATATCGAAACCGGGGGCGACATGGTGCGGGTCGCTGAACGACGTGCCGACGTGTTTGGTGGTGCCCGCACAACAAGCGTAGATCGTGTTCAGGTCCATTTCAAGGTTATCAACCACATCACGGCAGACCATGGCGCGCTGGAAAAAGTGTACATTATCAAGGTTATGAGTGATGCGGGCGGCATCGAACAGGTCTTGGGCGGTGCTATCGCGATAGGTATTCGTTGCCAGATCGACGATATGCACAGCCGCGCCAGCCGTGCCAAAATGGACGTTGGACCCGCTGAGGTGCAGGTCATGTTTCGGATCGCGCCCGTGCAGTGTGATGTTGCGCGCAGCAAGCGCCAGCATGTCTTCGACCAAGGCGCGGGGGAACCGCAATCTGCCGTCATCGCCCAGGATCGCCCCCGCTTTGGTCATGATCTCGACCCCGGATGGTGGGGCTTGCGACAAGCCGATTTGTTCCAACGCATCAAGCGCTGCGGCATGGATGCGCGCGACACCGGCGTCGGTCAGCGGCTTGTATTGCCCGCCCGGCATGCCCGCCCGCACGGGGCGCATATTATCCGGCAAAGGTGCGCTGCGCAGCGCGACGCGGGCGGCCCGACCGCCACTGCGAGATTTGGTAAGTACGGTGTCCGACATGGCGTGATCCCCCAATATCATCGCAGTATTGCGCCGGCCCGCACGCAGATCAATTCGCCGTTTCATATGATATTGATCGGCATTACCGATTAGTGCAAAGTGCAGCCATGCAGATTGAATTGATCGAAACCTTTCTGGACCTGTGCGAGACGCAAAGCTTTAACCAAACGGCGGATCGGATGGGGGTGACGCAGTCCACCGTATCGGGGCGGATAAAATCGTTGGAAAAGACGGTCGGGCGGCGGCTGTTCCGGCGATCTCGTTCGGGGACCGCGCTAACCACCGAAGGGCTGCGGTTTGAACCCCACGCCCGCAGTTTGCGGCACGGCTGGGCAACCGCGCTGAATGCCACGCGCGACAGCGGGATCGCCGGTGTCACGATGCGGATCGGCGTGCAGCATGACCTGATCGGCGTGGCCCCCAGCCAGTTGATCGGGCGATTCCGCGCCGCCCTGCCCGAGACGGTATTTTTCTTCGAGGCCGATTATTCCGCACAGATGTGTGCCGATCTGGTGGCCGGCACACAGGATGTCGCCGTGCTTTATTCACCCAGAATGCACCCGGACCTGCATTTTGAAACATTGGGCGAAATCAACTATGTCATGGTATCGACAACGACGGACCGTTTGGCGGATGTGCGGGCCGACACGTATATTCTGGCAAACTATGCCCCGGCATTTGCCGAAGCGCACGCGGCGGCGTTGCCCAGCCTGACGCGGGTGTCCCTGTCGATTGGGCAAAACGCGGCGATGGTGGATTTGCTGACGTCGCTCTCGGGCGCGGCCTATGTCCTGCCGCATTCAGCAGCCGCGTTGGTCGCGGCCGGTGCCGGTTTTTATGTGCAGGATGCCCCGCCAATATCGCAACCGATCTTTGCCGGGATCACGATGCGCAATCGGCACCGGGCGGCCTATCGCAAGCTGATGCGTCTGGCACATGACCAGTTTGGCCCCAAGACGCAGGGGCGTCCAAAGGCGTAGGGGTTGCCGCCGCGTCTGTGCGTCGCGACGGCGTTGGGCATCAATGGGCCAGAAACACAGCCGCAGTTTCCTGTTCGATCATCGTGCGGGTGGTCCCGCCGAAAACGGATTCGCGCAGACGGGTATGCCCATAGGCACCCATCACAATCAGATCGGCCGCATCAAGGCTGGCCCGATCCAGAATGACCCCGCCAAGCTCATCGCCGTTCGTCTGATATTGCTGAACGGTGACGTTGCAGCCGTGATGGCTGAGCCATTTTGCAAGGTCCGCACCGGGTTCTTCGCCATCCTCGCCCTCTTTCCTGACGGCATCAAAGGTCGCGATGGTGACCTTTTTCGCAGAAAGCAACATCGGCAGCGCCGCGTGAACGGCACGGGCGGCCTGCTGGCTGTTGTTCCACGCGACGAACACGTGTTCGGGCGACAGCGGCTTGGCCGTTTGACGCGGATTGATGATCACACCCGTCGGGGACTGGAACAAAATCCCATACAGGATCGTGCGAAACGCATCCCCGTTTTCGCGCATGTTGTCCTGCATCACGGCGACATCGCACAGCATCGCATGCGGGGCGACCATCTCATCCAAAGTTGCCGGAAAAGAGCAGATTACGCCCGCCTCGCCGGACACGCCTTGCACGGTGAAGAAATGGTTACTTTTCTCGCGCTGATCGGCAAGATCCTGGGCCAGCGCCTGACGCTCTTCGACCCAACTGTGCGGGATTTCAACCGCGCCATAGGGCATGCCGCCATAAGCATAGGCCGGGATCGGTTTGATCGGACCGATATGCAGGACAGACAGATGCGCGTTCTGCTTGGTCGCCGCATCCACCAGATATTCCAGATCGGCGGTTGTACCAGACGGCCCTTGCAGGACGAGGATGGTTTGGTTCTTCATGACAGGCTCCTTTGCATGACCTTGTTAATGTCCTAAGCGCTTTGCCCGTCACGCGAATTGACCTGCATCAATAGGCACCTTTTTGCCTGCGATAGCGTGCCTGCAAACAAGGAAAAGAGCGTCGGGCATGGCTGGTGAGGATTTCTATAAGGTTTTGGGCGTGGCCCGGACTGCCAGCGCGGACGACATCAAGCGTGCGTATCGCAAGCTGGCGCGCAAATATCATCCCGATGTACACAAAGGTGCCGGCACAGCCGAGAAATTTCAGGCCGTCGGCAATGCGTATGACGTGCTGCGCAACCCCGAAAAACGGGCGGCCTATGATGCGTATGGCGCGGATTGGGAAAACCCGCCACGCCCCGCGCAAGAAGGACAAAACTGGGACGGCGGTTTTGGCTTTGCCCGCGAAGACATGAGCCGGGCCGATGCGGGTGTTTTTCGGGATTTCTTTGATGCCTTCGGGTCGCGCGGGGGGTTTTCACGGCCATCCCCCCAACAGGCGCGTCTGGCGCTTGATCTCGAGGATGTGTTCGCCGGTGCGCGCAAGATCGTCGGGCTGCGGATGCCGGAAATGGACCCGCAAGGCCGGATGCATTGGCGCGATCACAAGGTCGTCGTGAACGTGCCCAAGGGTATTGGCGAAGGCCAGCATCTGCGCCTCAAGGGTCAGGGTGCCGAAGGGGCCGATTTGATCCTCGAGATCGCGCTGAACCCGCACCCGATCTTTCGGGTGGATGGCCGCGACATCAGTGTCGATCTGCCGATCACACCCTGGGAGGCGGCGTTGGGCGCCCGTATTGCCATGCCCACACCGGGCGGCAAGGTGCAAGTCAAAGTGCCGCCCAACGCCCGCAGCGGACAGCGCTTGCGCCTGAAAGGGCGCGGAATGCCGGGGGCCGTGCCCGGCGATCTTTATGCGTCTTTGTTGATCGTGAACCCACCGGTCAAGACAGCCAAGGCGCGGGAATTCTACGAACGTATGGCGGGGGAACTAAAGTTTGATCCACGCAAAGATCAGGGAGCTTGAGGAGATGAGACTGGCAAATCGCGAGCATATCGAAGTGATTGAAACGCTGACGCTGACAGAGCTGAGCGCGTTCTGCCATGTGCAGGCCGACTGGGTCACGTCGCTGGTTGATTACGGCGTATTGGACCCGTTGGGCGGTGACGCGGCGGATTGGCGGTTTTCGCCGCCCAATGTGCTGCGCGCCCGCAAGGCCCGCCGATTGACCCATGATCTGGGTCTGAACTTGGCCGGTGTGGCGTTGGTTCTGGATCTGATCGAGGAACGCGACGCATTGGCGCGCAAGCTGGCGCAGTTGGGTTACTGACGCACCGGGGCGCGCCCGCAACGGCGCCGCGCCCCGTTTCGCGCTACTTGTCGACGATTTCAACTTTGCGCAGGGCAGCCTTTGCCGTGGCGGGTTTGCGGATTTGCAGCTTGAGCACGCCGCCTTCGAATTCAGCGGTCACCGCCTCGTCATCGGGGGCAAAGCCCAGCGGGATCGTGCGCTGAAACCGGCCATAGCTGCGTTCGACAAGGCGGTAATTCTTGTCTTTCTCTTCGCGCTTATCCTCTTTTTCGCCTTTCAGCGTCAGCAGTTCACCATTGATCGTGACGTCGATGTCATCCTTGGTGACACCCGGCACCTCTGCGGTGATTTCCAGCATGTCATCGGTTTCCGACAGGTCAATGGCGGGCACCATCTGGCCCGAAACACCCAGACGAAACGCCGTGTCGCGGGTCATCGGGTTGAAACGGAATCGGTCAATCACGCGCTCCATCTCTTGCTGCAGCGTCTCAAAGAAGGGCTGTGGGTTGTTGGGTTGCAGAGCGATCTGGTTATCCATGACGATTCCTTTCGGTTGGGGTTGATGCCGGCAGGGATACAGTTTCACCCCGAAAATTGATTGATTTTAGTCAATTGGGCGGCCCTTGGGCTGCGCTAGAAAGGGCGCAACCGAAATCAGCGAGGTCATGCCATGTGGAAATTCATCCTGATACCGCTGATCGTAATGGCAGGCATGGCCGACGCCGAAAGCGTCACCACGACGAACGGCACCGACACGTTCACCGCCGGGTCCACGATCATGCAAAGCTATAACGCCACGGGTGATGTATTTGTCGCCGGTGATGTCGTCACGACCGCAGGTCAGGCCGGCGGCGACGTGCATGTCGCGGGTATGGACGTGGATTTCAACACCGCGACGGACGCGGATTTATACGCCATCGGGGCGACCGTGACGATCCGTGCCAATGTCGCCCAAGACGTCACCGCGATCGCCTATAGCGTGCGCCTTGCGCCCGAGGCGGCGGTGGGCGGCAATGCGCGCCTTGCCGGGCGGGCGGTGATCATTGACGGTCCCATCGCCGGGGCGCTGTCGGTTGCCGCGGGCGAGGTCACGCTGAACGGCACGATCGCTGGCGACGCGCGGATCACGGCAGAAACGATCAGCTTTGGCCCCGACGCCAAAATCCTTGGCCTTCTGACCTACGCCAGCGAAGAGCAGATGCGCATCCCCGAACGTGTGATCCCCGCCGACCGTGTCCGCCATGAAACATTGGACAGTGGGCGCATGTGGGACGAAATAAACCGCACATGGGACAAAGCCGAAATGCCGATGATGCCGACGTTCATGTCGCTGTTCGGGTTCTTCTTGATCACGCTGGCGTTCTTTGTGCTGATTGGCAGCATTTTCCTGACGTTCACGCCCAAGATCATCGCCAGCATGCGCCGCGAGGTTGCAGACCGGCCCGGACATATCTTTCTGCTTGGTATTCTGGGGCTGTCGATGCTGTTCGGGCTGGTGCCGATCACCGCGCTGACCATCGTCGGACTGCCGTTTGTGCCCTTCGCGATCTTGCTGATCCTTCTGGCCTGGACGCTGGGCTATGTGCTGGCCGCCTATGCCATTGCCATGCGCGTGATGGCGCTACTGGGCGGGGCCGAGCATCCGCCATTGCTGATCCGGCTGCTGATTCTGGTGGTTGCCGTTTGTATCGTGACGCTGCTGAACTTTATCCCGTTCGTGGGGTGGATCATCAACTACACGCTGGTGTTGCTGGGTATCGGCGCCATGACCAGCGCGCTTTTCAACTGGCTGATTGGCAACCCAGGTTACGCATTCGACGTCGATATGAAGCCGATCACCCCCCAAGAACCAACCACAGGAGCCTGACCATGACACGTACGATACATGTCTTTGACCGCACGGTGCATGAAGCCCACGATTGGGTGAACGAACTGACGGGGCGGCTTGACTGGACCAGCGAACGGGATGCGCTGCGCCTGTTGCGCACCGTGATGTGCCGGGTCCGTGACCATCTGCCGGTCAATGAAATGGCGCAATTTTCGGCACAGCTGCCGATCATATTGCGCGGTATGTTCTATGAAGGATGGCAGCCCAAACTGACCCCCGTGCACGAACGCCGTGCCGCAGATTTTATCGACACCATCCAGCAGGACGTTGGCGATATCCTCGACTATCGCGGGCCCGCCGACATCACGGCGGTTTTCAAACTGATCAACGCGCGGATTTCACGCGGCGAGGTAGAGGATGTGCGCGCAAACCTGCCCGCACAACTGCGTGATATGTGGCCGGAACCCTGATGTCCGGCTCGCCGTGGGTGACTATATGTCACCTTCGGCAACGGCCAAAAGATCACGTGGTTTCAACACGATAACCGTATGCACCCGATCAAGCGCGATCACATTGCTTTTGCGCAATTGGGTAAACGTCCGGCAGACCGTTTCCGTGGTCAGCCCCAGAAAATCAGCGATATCCGATCTGCTCATGGGAAGATCGAACTGGGTGAATTGGCCAAGGTCGGTGCCGACACGTTCCGACAGGATGCACAGAAACGACGCGACCCGTTCGCTGGCCGATTTGCGCCCCAGCATCAAAAAATGATCCTGCATCGCGCTGATCTCGCGCAGGGCCGCCTGTAGCAGACGGGTACGCAAGGCCGCATCGCCTTTGTTGCTTTCCAATGCGGATCGGTTGTGTACCACAACGGCCGCTGCCCGCAGCACATCGCAGTCCGTGTGATAGCGCCCGTCACTGGGAAAGCCCACGACGTCGCCGGGATAGCCAAAAGCGATGACCTGCCGCCGCCCATCTTCCAGCACACGCGTCAGGCGCAAAACGCCGCTGACGACTTCGTAGATATTGCGTGCATCCTGACCTTCGTGAAACAGGTGCTTGCCCGGTTGCAGCCGATGCAGGTGCCGCATGCGCGACGCCGCGCCAGACTCGGAAATCGGCTGCCGTTCGAGATGGTCGTTTGGTCGTGTAACGTACATTGCCGTTGCCCCCAGTTGCATAAGCCACCGTTATGGGGTTAAAGTGTCGCAGGCCTTTTATCGTGATCGTATTCAATTGTATTAATTTGTATCATTGAATTTGCTACGTTCAATTATTCGGTGTCGTAACGATTTAACACCCGAGACCGATCCTAATCCACGGTGGTGTTCATGCCCGATACGAACATTCTAGTCGTTGACGACGACCCAAAGATCCGCACGTTGTTGCGTCGCTGTCTTGAGGGCGAAGGATATCATGTGCACGAGGCGTCTGACTTGGCGTCAACCCTGGCGATGGTCAAAACCGTGCAGCCCGATCTGGTCACGCTTGATCTGCAACTGGGGTCTGATGATGGCTTTGACATCGCCCGGCAAATCAGGACCTTTTCACAGGTCCCGATTATCATGGTCACCGGCAAGGATGATGTCATCGACCGCGTCGTCGGCCTTGAGATTGGCGCGGATGACTATATCACCAAGCCGTTTCACCTGCGCGAGGTGGTGGCGCGGCTGAAATCGGTTTTGCGTCGTGCGCAACAGGCCCATTTTGCCGCAGACGACACGCCTCCGGCTAAAGACCCCGCCAAGGTGCTTTGCTTTGATGGCCTGAAGGTCACGCTGGACCGTTTTGCGCTGATCGGTCGCGACGATAGCCCGATTGAGCTGACAAGCGGCGAATTCAAACTGCTGCGGGTGTTTCTGGAACGCCCCAAACGCACCCTGTCGCGCGAAATGCTGATGGATAAGGTTGGCGGCATTGAATGGGCGCCGCTGGATCGCACGATTGACAATCAGGTGGCACGCCTGCGCAAAAAGATCGAACGGGACCCCGCGCACCCGCGCCTTATCTCGACGGTGCGCGGCATCGGCTATGCGTTTTCCTGCGAGGTGACGCGGGCAAACGATCAGTCGCCAGCCAATATGGACTGAAGCGTTTCGGCCAGATGGGCCTGACCATGCGGCTTTTGCAGTATTGCGAAGACTGACGCGCTGTTATCGGGATTTGCGGCATACCCGGATGTCAGAAGTATCTTGATGGTCGGGAACGCCTCCTGCACTTTGATCGCAAGGTCATACCCGCTTAACATGCCGGGCATCACGACATCGGTAAACAAAAGGTCGACCTGCAGGCCCGATTGCAGCATCGCGAATGCGGTGTCGCCGTCCGGTGCCTCAAAGGAGCGATAGCCCAGCGCGCGAATACGCCTGACCGACAGGGACCGCACCAATGGATTGTCGTCAACGATCAGGATGGTCCGGTCCCCGCACGAAAGCGGGACAGCGCGCGGCGTGGTGTCAGCGACACTGCGGGCGGCGATATCCGGTAAAATCGGAAAATATAGCGCGAATGTGCTGCCCATGCCGGGGTGGCTCTGCAATGTGATGTACCCGCCCGATTGCCGCAAGAACCCATAGACCATGGCCAGACCAAGCCCTGTACCCTTGCCCGGCGGTTTGGTCGTAAAGAATAGCTCGAAGGCGCGGCGTTGCACATCGGGCGGCATGCCATCCCCGGTGTCGGTGATCGACAGGCGCACATAGGCACCCTGTGCGACGTCGGCTTCCTGCGGCATCCGCGTGTCGTCAATGACGGCCACTTGCGTCTGCAACGTCAGCTTGCCACCGTCGGGCATGGCGTCGCGGGCATTCAGCACAAGGTTCACGACGGCTGTCTGCAACTGGGTCGGGTCAACCGCAATCAAAGGCAGGTCTGCGGCCAGATCGACATAAATCTGGTAATCGGCACCCAGCGTCCGCTTGAGAATCGCCAATGCGCGTTCGCACCCCTGGTTCAGATCAAACGCCTCTGTCTGCAGATCGCCGTGCCGGGAAAATACCGTCAGCCGCGCCGTCAGGTCCGCCCCCATCGTGGCGGCCTCAAGGGCATCGGCCAACATGCTTTGGCCGTCATCCCCCGTGACCTTGGATTGAAGCAGTTCAAGATTGCCGATGATGACGGTCAGCAGGTTGTTGAAATCATGCGCGATACCGCCCGTCATCTGCCCCAGCGCATCCATCCGCTGTGACTGCGCCAGCGCATCCTCGATCACGCGCCGTCCGGTCAGATCATGCAGGATCGCAATAAAGATCGGCTCTCCCTCGGCGTCCGTCCGGCCCACCGAAATGTGCAGGGGAAACAGCGTGCCGTCCTTGCGTTTGCCGTCAACCTTGCGGCCAGTTCCGATGATCCGCGCGTCGCCTGTCACCAAATGATGCGACATGTAGCCATCATGCCGCAAGGCGACCGCATCCGGCATCAGATCATTCACGGACAGACCAGCAAGCCGGCCCACGTCATACCCGAACAAATCCTCGGCTGCGGTGTTCGCCCTTGCGATCATCCCGGCCCGATCGGCCACCAGAATGGCATCAACGGCGGCATCAAAAACCGCGCCAAGCAGTGTTGCGTCCTGAAAGGAGCTGTCAATCATTGTGTGACACTGCCTGACAGTTCACCCTATGCACAAGCATAGATTGATCGGTTGTGCGCAAGGCCGCCACCCAAAGGCTTGGAACCGACCGATTGTTCAGGAAAGTCCGGGGAACATCGGAGGGGGGGGTCATGCCACTTGGGACGGCGCCGTCTGTAGCGTTTGCAGCAGGCTCAGATAGCCGATCAGGTCGGAAAGCGTGATAACGCCGCGCAATTGGCCGTCTGAAACCACCAGAAACTTGCGCTGCGGCCCTGTGGCGATCCGGCTCAGCACCGCTTCGGCGTTGTCGGTTGGCGCCACCATATTGTTGGCACGTGCCTCGACATAGACGTCACCGACAGCGGTCCGCGGCCAATGTTCGCGGTCAATCTTGCTCAGCACCGCGACATCAATGTAGCCCAGCACGCGCGTGCCTTCGACCACGGGCACAAAGCCGACGCGCCGCGACAGGATATAGTGATCAACCAGCGTCTGCAGCGTTTCATCCGGCGAAATGGTCAGCGGACGGGGCGTCATGATCTCGCTGACGGTTTTGTCGCGCAGCGCAGCGTGGATCCGCATGTTTTGATAGGCGTTTTTACCCGAAGCCAGTATGAAAAGACCGATAATCACAATCCACAGCCCCCCGAACTGTCCCGAGACGACGACATCCAGCGACCCAAGGCCGATCAGCAAATAGGCAAACACGCTTCCGATTGCCGTCGCTTTTTCGGTCGCGCGCAATTGGTCGCCCGAACGGTTCCACAACACCGCCCGCAAGACACGCCCGCCATCAAGCGGGAACGCGGGCAGCATGTTGAATATCCCAAGGATCAGGTTGGCCAGCGCCATGTATGACAGCAGCGCAAGAATGCTCGCTGGCATTTCAGCGACCTGAGCGACCGCCGCTGCGATCCAGAACACAAACGCCAGTGCCAGACTGGCCGCAGGCCCGGCAAGCGCAATCCAGAATTCAGTGCCCGCAGTCGGCGGTTCGCTGGCCAACTCGGCCACGCCGCCAAAGATGAACAACGTGATCCCCTTGATCGTGACACCGCAGCGCCGCGCGACAAGCGAATGTGAAAGCTCGTGCAGGATCAGCGAGGCGAACAGCCCCAGCATCGCCAAGACCGCCAGCACGACAATCTGGCTGGTCGACGCATCGGGAACAACGCTGGGAAAATAGCCCCCTGCGAGACTCCAAACGACCAAGGCGGCGATGAAGAACCAGCTGACATCGACCTTGATATCATATCCAAACAGCGAAAATATCGTCAAACCTCTGAGCGGCATGGTGAGTTCCCTCGCTTTTGCTCAACTTACAATGTGTTATCGGGTGCCCGATTGATTTGTGTCACTTTGGACTGCGGGCAGCCGCCACCCGCGTCACCCTGCGCTTGATCAAGATCAATGGGCGGCACCGCCAAGCGCATTAGTTTTCCCAAATCATAACCCAGCAAAGGACGGCACCATGGCCAAAAAGACGCAAACCCCCGACACCGATGACCCGATGACCATGGCCCTTGAGACGATGCAGGACGCCGGTCTGGGGTCGTTTGCATGGATGGGCACCACATGGACCGAGGCGATGTCAGATATGGGCAGCGAGGTTCTGAATTTTATCGCCAGCCGGTACAGTGAAGATGTGAAAACCCAACACGAAATGTTGCACTGCAAATCGCTGACAGAACTACAGCAGGCTCAGGCGGCGTATCTGGAACGCGCCTATGTGCAATATACGGTTGAGGCCGGCAAGCTGCTCAAGCTGGGAACCGAAGCGTTTCCACAGCTACCGACCAAGACCAAAGCAACGCCGCTTTAGTCGGTCAACGTATGACGCAGGACAATGCGCTGGCCCGGTGACAGGTTGTCATTGGGGTGCATGACCACCGCATCCCCGGCCACCAGACCATCCAGCACCTGTGCAAACTGGCTGCCACGCCGCCCCAGCGTGATGGCCCGTTCGCGTGCGATATCGCCGTCTGCGACAAAGACGGTCCACGTCTCCCCACGCTTGAAAACCGCGCTCAGCGGGACCTGAAGCGTATCGTCGGTCTGCCATTCGATAATCCGCAGGAAAACCGCAAATCCGTCGCCCAGCGCGGGCCGCTCTTCGGGTGCGGATGTGATGTCAAAGGTGGCATCGACCCGCTGCTCTTCGATCCCAAGCGCCGAAATTTTGGTCCGCGCAGCCGGTGCGATCTGCACCAGCGTCGCGCTCAGCGCATGATCCCCGCCCCAACGCTCCACGACGGCAGAGGCGCCGGGGCTGATGCGCACGGCATCGCTGGACAACAGGTCGGCGACAATCTCAAGCTGGGATGGGTCACCGATGCTTAACAGCGGTGCGCCGGTGCTGACGGGCCGTTCGCTTGCGCTGGTCAAGGTCAGGACAACGCCATCCGCCGGTGCCATGATCTGCAAGCAACAACTTGGATCGGTCGCGGCCAGCGGGTCGGGCACCTGCAGCATCGTTTGCAGCCGGATCAACGTGCTGTTGGCCATATCAATGCGCGCCGACGCGGCGGCGACGGTTGCATTGGCAACGGCAAGACGCTCTGCGGCAGCTTCAAGCTGGGTGATTGATGCAACGCCGCGCTGCACCAATATCTGGGTCCGGTCGAACTGTGATTGGGCCAGACGTTTGTCATCCACGGCCTTGGTCATATCTGCCTGGGCGACGCGCAATGCCGCCTCGGCCTCTTGGACGCTGGCTTCGGCCTGTAGCTGGCTGCGGCTGTCCAGCAGGCCAGAGGTCGCCGGACGCACCGTCGCGACAACGGTTTCACCCGCGATCACCGGGTCCCCCACGGCCACCGGCGACCGCAATGCGGTGCCCGCGATCGGGCTGGCCACGTCATAAATATCGCGGATCTGCGTCACGCCGTCGGCATTGATCGTGACCCGCAGCGGGCCGCTGGCCACATGATGCAGATCGACCGGCACCGGATCAGGCCGAAAGGCGACATAGGCCAGCCCGACCATCACAGCGACACCCGCCGCCGTCAGAATAATTGTGCGCGGTTTCCAGGACATGGGCTATTCCCTTACTTTCATGACAGTGACGAGGCTTTGTTTGTCCAGACGGCGCCGCACGATCATGACCGACGCAAACGCGGCCAACAGCACGACCAGACTGGCTTTTGCAAAAATGGCAGGGCGCAGGACCAGCGGAATATTGTACAGATCACTGGTAAAGCCATTGGCCATTGCCGCCGCGATTTGCGCGCCCAGCAGCCAGCCCAGCGGCTGCGCCAAAAGCGCCAGCAGCATGGTTTCACCGATCAGGATGTAAGAGACTTCGCCACGGGTAAAGCCAAGAATACGCAGGCTGGCTAGTTCACGCGACCGTTCCGACAACAAGATGCGCGCGCCGTTGTACGCGACACCTACGGTGATCAACAACGAAATGACGATGTAGACAGTGTTCATCGCCACCACGTTTTCCTGAATCGTATCCAGAAACGACCGGCGGCTGTCGGACATCATGACGATGCCGGCCAGATTGGGAATATCCTTGACTGCGGCATGAAGGTCCGCAACCGCGCTGTCGTCCAGCGACACGTTCACCACCGTGTAACGCGGCGATTGCCGCAGCAGGCGATTGACATAGACCACGTCCATATAGGCCCCAAGGCCAAAGTATTGATCGACAATGCCGGTCAGCGTCACCGTGAATACTTCCTTCCGCCCGCTCAGGAACGCAACGGCCAACGGATCGCCAACCCGCAGGTGCAGTTCTTCTGCCAGCCGCACGGACAACACGATACCGCCGGACGGCACGTTGATCTGTGCGCCGCTTTTGTCGATGATACGGCTCAGGTCCACATCGGGCGGTCGCGCCTCGATGGCGACACGTTTTTCATAGGGGCCATTGCGCAGAATGACCGGGTGGTATTGCTGGCCCTCGGCTTGCAGCACCGCAGGCAGTGCGGCGGCCGTTGCGATCACGCTTTGCGGCATGTCGTGGGACAGCACCAGCATCGCATCCTGACGGTTGGTTTCGTAAAATGCGCTATCCACGATCTTGTCCAGCGCATCGTTAAAGAACGATGGTGCCACAACCGTCGCCACCGCCAGCGCAAGCCCCAGCGTCGTCAGCCCGCTGCGCCACGGCCACCGCAACAGGCTGCGCAGGATCATGACCGTTGGCTGGCTCAGGCGCAGCGTCGCCATCGCCCGGTCCACAAACGACCGTTTGAACTGCGGCGGTGCGGGGGGCAGCATGGCCACGGCGGGTGCCAGACGCGCCGCCTGCAACGCGCTTTGCGCCGCGCCCAGCGTCGTGGTCAGCAGGGCCGCCGCGCCCGACATCGCATAGACCCAAGGCGACGTGCCGAAAATCAGAAACGGAAAATCGAAATAGCGCGCGTATTGCATCGCCAACAGGCGCGCCAGCCACGTGCCCGCCACCCAACCCACACCGATACCGACAAACGCGATCAGCGCCGCCAGCATCAGATAGTGCATGCAAACCTCCAGATCAGAGTATCCAATCGCCTTCAAAAGCCCGATCTGGCTGCGTTCCAACGCCACGATCCGGCCCATGACCATACTGACCAGAAACGCCGAAATGCCGAAAAAGATTGGCGGCAGGACCGACGCCATCATGCGCAACTGTTTGATTTCCGCGTCGATAAAGCTGTCGGATTGTTGCAGGCTGCGGTCATATGCGCCCAACCCGCCATAGGGATCAAGCACCGCATCGACCCGGTCGATCACCGTCTTGGTATTGGCACCGGCGGTCAGCTTCAGGGACACGTCGTTAAACGCCCCCGTCATGTCAAACGCAGCCGCGACCGCAGGCTCTGACATCCACAAAATCCCAAAGGTCGCATTGTTGGGCATCAGCGCGCCGGGGCCGATAGTATAGATGAATTCAGGCGAAAGCGCGGTGCCGGTGATCGTCAGTTGCCGCTTTTGTCCGTTCAGGTTGGCAAAGAAATGGTCCCCCGGCACAAAACCGTTTTCAATCGCAAACGGGGCATTCACGACCACCTCGGTCGTCGAGGTGGGCGCCGGAAACCGCCCAGTGCGCAACAGCGGCACATTCACGCGCGGTTGTCCGTCTATGGGCAGCGACAGGATGCGCCCGGTCGCGCTTTCCACAACCCCCGGCAAGTCCAGAACCGCATGGCCGGTAATCCGCGTTTCAACCGCCCAGACGCCGTCAATCGCAGCCAATTCTGCCGTCAGGCTTTCGGGCGCGCGCCGCACATCGCTGAACACATCGGCAAAACGGTTGCGTTCGTAATAAGTCTGCCGCGTTTCGCCCAGCGCATTATACATCCCCACAGCGGTCAACAGGATCGCCACACCGCACGCCAGCACAAGGGCAATCGCCACTGCCTGCTTCCAAAGGCGCGCAAAATCGCGGACCAGCTTTTTGTCCAGCGCGTGCATCACCATGTGATATCCGCCGGGGCAATGCGTTTGTCATTCACCAGCACATTGCTGATCTTGCCGTCCTGAAACTGAATCACCCGATGGGCCATCCGCCGAATTTCAGCGTTATGGGTGATGATGACGGTCGTGGTGCCAAAGCGTTCGTTGATATCCTGCAGCACCTCAAGCACCTGCACCCCGGTCGTGCTGTCCAGCGCGCCGGTCGGTTCGTCACACAGCAGGATTTCGGGCCGCTTTGCGATAGCGCGGGCAATGGCCACGCGCTGCTGTTCGCCGCCCGACATTTCGGACGGGAAATGGTCGATGCGTTTGCCCAGACCCACCAGTTGCAGCGCCTCTTCGGCGGGCATCGGATCGGTTGACACATCGGTCACCAGTTGCACATTTTCGCGCGCGGTCAGGCTGGGCACCAGATTATAGAATTGAAAGACAAACCCCACATGATCGCGCCGATACCGCGTCAGGCCGCGGTCCGACATCTTGGTCAGTTCGGTGTCGCGAAACCAGACCCGCCCTTCGGTGGCATGATCCAGCCCGCCAAGAATATTCAAAAGTGTCGATTTGCCACTGCCCGATGGCCCCAAAAGCACGGTCAATTCGCCTGTATAAAGCTCCAGATCGACCCCGGCGAGGGCAAAGACCTTGACCGCGCCGGTCTCGTAGACCTTCGTTACACCCTGCGTTCTGAACACGACCTCAGGCATGGACCGGACCATTGCGCGCGCCACGGGTGCCGCCGGTTTGCCCTGTGGTTTGCCCTGTGGTTTGCCCTGTGGTTTGGATACAACGAAACATATCAACCTCATCCAGTAATCCATCACGACAGTCGCCGAACGGCCCCCCCAAGACATTGACGTATATCAATGAAGGCAGGGGGCCGCCTGTTATGGTGGAATCAAGATGCCCGTGGGCGATCCACGGTACCTGCATCATGCAAAGGAGATCAAAAATGGCCACTAATGTTGGAACAGTAGACCGGTTTATTCGGTTTGTGGTTGGAATTGCCTTGTTTATCGCGCCGCTGCTGAATTTCATGGGCACCGGAAGCAGTGCGGTTGTCGCCTATGTGCTGATGGGGATCGGCGCGATCTTGGTCCTGACCTCTGTCATGCGGGTCTGTCCGATTTATAGGGTGCTTGGCCTTTCAACATTCAAGGCCTGACGCGCCCATGGATATCCGGCGCATTGCCGCAGATTTTGCTGTCAGCGATCAGTTGACGGCAAATGATGTCGCGCAGGCCCATAGCCTTGGGTTCCAAAGCATCATCTGCAATCGTCCCGATGGCGAAGACGTCGCGCAGCCGCTGTTCGAAAGCATTGCCGCCGCAGCCTACAACGCCCTTCCCAAGCCCGTTTTGGCCTATTGCAAAACCGGCACCCGCAGCGCCACAACCTTTGGTTTGGCGTTTCCCAACGGCCGCTAGGGCCGATTGACAAGGATCAACCAGACGCTTTGCGCGTCATCTAGCCTTGGTGCGACAGACCCTGCCCAAAGGATGCAAAAATGGTTGATCCGTCGCAAACCCAGACCGTCAGCGCGTCAAAAGACCGATTTCCGTCGGCATTCACCATTCTTTTTGCCCTGATCGTGATCGTCGCCGCGTTGACTTGGGTTATCCCCGCGGGTCAATACGACCGCGCCGAAGACACCGTCCTTGGCCGCAACATGCCCTTGCCCGGCACCTACAAGCTGGTGGAAAGCGCACCCCAAGGCTGGCTGGATGCGTTGCGTGCGCCCATCGCGGGGTTCTACGATCCCGCGACCTACACTGCCAACGCGATTGATGTTTCGCTGTTCGTGCTGGTTATCGGCGGTTTTCTGGGCGTGGTGAATGCCACAGGCGCGATCAACAGCGGCATTGCGGCGGCCATGCGCCGGATGGAAGGGCGCGAAAAATGGATGATCCCGATCCTGATGGCGCTGTTTGCGGCAGGCGGCACAACCTACGGCATGGCCGAGGAAACGCTGGCTTTTTATACCATCCTTATTCCCGTGATGATTGCCGCCGGTTATGATGCCGTCACCGGGGTTGCGGTGATCATGCTGGGGGCGGGCATTGGTGTGCTTGGGTCCACGATCAACCCTTTTGCGACAACGATTGCGTCCAATGCGGCGGGTATTGCATTCACCGACGGGCTGATGCTGCGGCTGGTCATGCTGGTGCTTGGCTGGGCGATCTGCGTCGCCTTTGTGATGCATTACGCAGCCAAGGTCAAAGCCGACCCAAACCGGTCCATCGTCGCTGACCGGGCCGACGCCAATCTCCGGCATTTTCTGGGGGGCCAAAGCAAAGCGCCCGATCCGCTGACCGGTAATCAGATGATTATCCTGCTTTTGTTTGCCGCCACCTTTGCCCTCATGATCTGGGGTGTCGCCCTGCAGGGCTGGTGGATGGCCGAAATGTCGATGCTGTTTCTGGGGGCTGCCATTGTCATCGGCGTCGTTGGGTGGATCGGCGAAAAGCCGTTTGTCACCGCCTTTGTCGATGGCGCAAGAGACCTGCTGGGTGTCGCCCTGATCATCGGGCTGGCGCGCGGGATCGTGGTGGTGATGGACGCGGGCCGGATCACCGACACGATCCTTTTCAATGCCGAACAGGCTATCGCGGGCACATCCGAAGTGATGTTCATCAATGCCATGTACTGGACCGAAGTCGCGATGAGCTTTCTGGTGCCATCGACCTCTGGGTTGGCTGTTCTGTCGATGCCGATCCTTGCGCCGGTATCCGATTTTGCGGGCGTCGATCGTGCGATGGCCGTCACCGCCTATCAATCGGCTTCGGGGATCGTGAACCTGATCACCCCGACCTCTGGCGTGGTTGTGGGCGGGCTTGCCATCGGGCGGGTCCCCTATGACCGTTGGCTGTGGTTTCTGGCGCCGCTGCTGCTGGTTCTGACACTGCTGATCATGACACTTCTCAGCATTGGGGTGATGATATGACCGCCCTTGGCGTCCATTCAGAGGTCGGAAAACTGCGCAAAGTGATCGTGTGCCGCCCCGGTCTTGCCCATGATCGGCTGACGCCCGCAAACTGTGACGCGCTGCTGTTCGATGATGTGTTCTGGGTCGCTCAGGCCCAGCGCGACCATGCTGACTTTTGCCAAAAGCTCAGCGATCAGGGCACCGCCGTTCTGGAGGTGCATGATCTGCTCGCTGACATCCTGGCCGAAAAATACGTGCGCGACGTGATCCTTGAACAGATGGTGACGGCCAATGTCGTGGGCGTCGCCATGCTGGACGAAATGCTGGGCTGGTGCGAGGGAATGCCCGCCGCCGACCTTGCCCGCTATCTGATCGGCGGTATCGCGGTGCATGACCTGCCGTTCAAGCCAAACGGCATGACCGCTGCGGTGCTGGGGCCGACCGGGTTTTTGCTGCAACCCCTGCCGAACATGATTTTCACCCGCGATACATCGGCCTGGGTCTATGGCGGCGTCACGCTGAACCCGATGCATTGGCCCGCCCGTCAGCGCGAGACGGTATTGATGTCAGCGATCTACCGGTTTCATCCGCTGTTTCAAGACGACACGCATATCATTTGGGAAGGTGATACCGCCCCCGGCCCCCGCGCGTCCCTGGAAGGGGGCGATGTGATGCCGATCGGCAAGGGCGTCGTGCTTGTCGGTGTCAGTGAACGCACGATGCCGCAGGCCGCAGGGCAACTGGCGCGCGCGCTGATTGATACGGGCGATGTGACGCGGGTGATCGGATGCGCGATGCCTGCCGCGCGGACGTCAATGCATCTGGATACGGTTTTCACCCTGTGCGACCGCGACGTCGCCACCAGCTTTGTCGACGTGGCGCAGGCGCTGCGCTGCTTTTCGATCCGGCCCGGTGACCGCGATGGCACCCTGGATATCCGCGCCGAAGACGCTGGTTTCTTTGATGTCGTCACGCAGGCGCTGGGCGTGCCAAAGCTGCGGATCGTGCCGACCGGCGGCGACAGCTATGAACAGGCGCGCGAACAATGGGACGATGGCAACAACGTGGTCGCCACCGGGCCGGGCACCGTTCTTGCCTATGACCGCAACACCCACACGAACGCCCTGCTGCGCAGCGCTGGCATCGAGGTGATCACCATACACGGCGCCGAACTGGGCCGGGGGCGCGGGGGCGGCCATTGCATGACCTGCCCCATACAGCGCGACCCGTTGGAGGATTGACATGACAGACAAGCTACACGGTCGCAGTTTTCTGACATTGCGCGACTTTACCCCAGCCGAGATCACACATCTTCTGGACCTTGCGGCGCTGCTGAAAGCCGCCAAAAAGGCAAGACACGAACAGCAATACCTCATCGGTCGCGAGATCGCCCTGATCTTTGAAAAAGACAGCACCCGCACCCGCGCCGGGTTCGAGGTGGCCGCCTACGATCAGGGCGCCCATGTGACGTACCTTGGGCCATCGGGGTCGCATTTGGGCAAAAAGGAAACGGTCAAAGATACCGCGCGCGTGCTGGGCCGGGTTTACGATGCGATTGAATATCGCGGGTTCGGCCATGTGAATGCCGAAGATCTGGCGAAATGGTCCGGCGTCCCGGTTTACAACGGCCTGACCGACAGCTTTCACCCCACACAGATTCTGGCCGATCTGCTGACCATGCGCGAGCATAGCAAGAAAGCCTACAAGGATATCGCCTTTTGCTTTTTGGGCGATGTCGGCAATAACGTCGGCGGCAGCCTGATGCTGGGCGCGGTGAAAATGGGTATGGATGTGCGGCTTTGCGGGCCAAAGGCACAGTGGCCAGACCCTGACCTGCTTGCCGAAGCCCGCGATATTGCCGCGCAAACCGGCGCCCGCCTGACCGTGACCGCCGACGTCAAGCAAGGCGTGACAGGCTGTGATTTCATCCACACCGACGTTTGGGTGTCGATGGGCGAGCCGGACACAGTATGGGCCACCCGCATCGCTGCACTTTTGCCCTATCAGGTGAATGCCACGCTGATGGCGATGACCGGCAACCCGGACGCCAAATTCATGCATTGCCTGCCCGCGTTCCACAATACCGATACCGAAGTCGGCGCCCGCGTCGCCCGCGCCCACGGTCTTGACGCGCTGGAAGTCACCGACGACGTGTTCGAAAGCCCGGCGTCCATCGTCTTTGATCAGGCCGAAAACCGGATGCACACGATCAAGGCGGTGCTTGTCGCCACCTTGGGGGACTAGACCATGCGCGTCGTCGTCGCGCTTGGCGGTAATGCGATGCTGCGCCGGGGTGAACCGATGACCGCCGCCAATCAGCGCGCCAATATCCGCCGCGCCGCTGTCCCGTTGGCGGGGTTGGTGCGGGCCGGTCATATGTTGATCATCACGCACGGCAATGGCCCCCAGATCGGCATGCTGGCCAAGGCCGAAACCGGTTGGCCCCTTGATGTGCTGGGGGCCGAAACCGAAGGCATGATTGGTTTCGTCATTGAACAGGAACTGGAAAACGCGCTGGATCACGCGCATCCCGTCGCCACGATGCTGACGCAGGTGCTGGTTGATCCCGACGATCCGGCCTTTCGGGCGCCCACCAAATTCGTCGGCCCCATGTGGACCCACGCCGAGGCCAAGGCAATGGCCGCCCCCCGTGACTGGACCATTGCCCAAGATGGCAAAGGCTGGCGACGGGTCGTGCCTTCGCCCATGCCGATGGGTATCCCAGATATCCGGGCGCTGAGACTTTTGGTCGATAACGGGGTGATTGTCATCTGCGGCGGCGGTGGCGGCATCCCGATTGCACGGGCGGCCAACGGCACCTATCATGGTGTCGAAGCGGTCATCGACAAGGACCACCTGAGCGCGCTTTTAGCCAAAACGCTGGCGGCCGATGCGCTGCTACTGTTGACCGATGTCGATGCCGTCTACCAGAATTTTGGAACGCCCGATGCCACTGCGATTACGACCATGACCCCGACCCAGGCCGCCGCATTGCCATTGCCCGCAGGCTCCATGCGGCCAAAGGTGTTGGCCTGCTGCAATTTCGTGACCGCAACAGGCGGCATTGCCGCCATTGGCAAGCTGGCAGATGCAGCGGACATCCTTGCGGGTCGGACCGGAACGCGCATTGTGGCGCAGGCCGAATGACGCGCCACCCCCATATTGAAATCGCTGACGACACGATGCGCCTGAGCGGCGATATGTTGATCAGCGATATCGAAGGTATCGCCGGGGCCAACGTGCCGTCAGGCACGATCAGCGTCATCGACATCACACAGGTCGGCCGGATGGATACCGCTGGCGCATGGGCGGTTGTCTCGCTGGAACGGCGGATTGGCGGCGGCGGTTCGAAACCCATGGTCACCGGCGCATCGCAAGCGCAGGCAGGACTGCTTGCCACCCTGCGCGAACACATGCCCCAGGACGCCGCCGTGCCGTCGCACAAAATCTCGGTCGCCGACAGGCTCGAAGCATTCGGGCGCGCAACCACGCGCGCTGCCCACACGGCCATCGCCATGACCGGGTTTCTGGGGCAGGTCGTCGCCACGATGTTTGGCCTGATCCTGCACCCCAAACGCATCCGCTGGATCGCAATCGTGCATCACATGCAGCAGGTCGGCCTGAACGCGGTGCCGATCGTGTCACTGATGGCGTTCTTGATTGGCGTCGTGCTGGCCTTTCAGGGGGCGGCGCAACTGCGGCAATTCGGGGCAGAGGTGTTTGTCGTCGATCTGATCGCCATTTCGATCCTGCGCGAACTGGGCGTGCTGTTGACGGCGATCATCGTCGCGGGCCGCTCTGGTTCTGCGTTCACGGCGGCCATCGGGGCCATGAAAATGCGCGAAGAGATCGACGCGATGAAGACCCTTGGCGTCGATCCGATAACGGTGCTGGTCGTGCCACGGGTGCTTGCGCTGATCCTGATGCTGCCGGTTCTGGGGTTGATTGCCAATGTGTCGGGCCTGATCGGCGGCGCCATCATGTCGTGGATCGAACTGGGTGTATCGCCCAGCGTATTCAAGGCGCGGTTTGTCAGCGATACCGACGTCTGGCACTTTGGCGTCGGTATGATCAAGGCGCCGTTCTTTGCGCTGATCATCGGCATTGTCGGCTGCTACGAAGGGATGCAAGTGAAAGGCGACACTGAATCACTGGGCGAATTGACCTCTGTATCGGTGGTTCTGTCAATTTTCCTCGTCATCGCAGCCGACGCCCTGTTTTCGATCTTTTTCGAAATTGTCGGGGTATGACCATGGGTGACCCGATTATCAGCGTGCGCGGTCTTGTGACGCGCTTTGGCACGCATACCGTCCACGACGGGCTGGACCTTGACGTGCGGCGGGGCGAAATCATCGGCATTGTCGGCGGTTCCGGCACGGGAAAATCGGTGCTGTTGCGCGCGGTGGTCGGCCTTTTGAAACCCGCCGCAGGCGAGATCCGGGTGTTCGGAGAAAGCGTGCGCGACACCCCCGAACTGCAATACCGTCAGTTGCGCAAACGCTGGGGCGTGATGTTTCAGGGCGGCGCGCTTTTTTCATCGCTCAACGTCCAACAAAACGTCGAAGCGCCGATGCGCGAACAACTGGACCTGTCCCCGCAAACCCGCGCAGCCCTTGCCGCGATCAAGGTGCGCATGGTCGGCCTGCCAGAAAATGCGCTAGGTCAAATGCCGTCAGAACTGTCCGGCGGCATGCGCAAACGGGCGGGATTTGCCCGCGCCATTGCATTGGACCCCGAAATCGTGTTCCTTGACGAACCGACGGCGGGGCTTGATCCGATCGGCGCTGCGGCTTTCGATATCCTGATTGCACAACTGCGGGCCGCGCTTGGGTTGACTGTATTTTTCGTGACGCACGACCTTGATAGCCTCCACGCGATCTGCGACCGTATAGCTGTTCTAGCCGAAGGGCGGGTGCTGGCCACCGGCACGATGGCCGAAATGCAACAGATCGACCATCCGTGGGTACAGGCCTATTTCAAAGGGCCACGGGCACGCGCCGCACTGGTGCAAAAAAGGACAGCCTGATGGAAACGCGCGCCCATTTCATCGTGATCGGGTTGTTTACAATTCTCGGCATCATTGGCGGGCTGGCGTTTTTTATCTGGCTGGCCAGCGTGCAGATCGACCGCCAATACACGCAATACGGGGTATTGTTCAACGATGTGTCGGGCCTCGATCAATCCGCCGACGTGCTGTTTAACGGGGTCAGTGTCGGTCGGGTGGTTGATATCCGCATCTGGGAAGAAGACCCCGGCCTTGTCTACGTCGGGATCGAGATTGATTCAGATACCCCGGTGCGGGTCGACACCATCGCGCAGCTTGAAACGCAAGGCGTCACCGGCGTTGCCTACATCGCCCTGTCGGGTGGGTCGCGTGACGCCGCGCGCCTGAATGGCTCGGTTGCGCAGCCGCCGATCATCGCATCGCGCCGATCGACAATGCAGTCGCTGGTCAACAGCGCGCCCGATATCCTCGCCGATGCGGCACAGCTTGTAGAGCAACTGCAGGACATCACCGGCCCGGAAAATCGCGCATACGTCAGAAGCATTCTGCAAAACGTGGACGCCGCAACCGCAGAACTTGACGCGGCCCTAGCCGATTTTTCCGACATCGCAAGAACAGTCAGCGATGCGACCGCCCAAATCACCGTATTCACTGATCGTCTGGACGAGATTGGTGCATCGGTGCAATCCACCCTCGCGTCGGCAGATGGCACGTTGGCGTCAGTCGCCAAAACCTTTGAAGACGCAGACGCCGTGATTGCCGCAATGAAACCTGCGGTCGAAAATGCCGATGCCGCTTTTGCGTCGATGGACGCCTTCATCACCGACGATCTGTCACCCCTGACGGATACCGTGACAACGACCTTGGCCAACACGGACACCGCTTTGGCCAGCGCCGATCAGGCGTTTGTGTCGGCAGACCGGATCATGGCAAATGATCTCGGGCCGGTATTGACCGATCTGCGCACCGCCCTGACACAAATCACCGAGGCCACGTCAACCATCACGGCAGATGCCCCCGCAATCATCGCCGACATTCGCAACATCGTGGCCGATGTCCAAAACGCCGTGACCGCCGCCGCGCCGGGCATGCGCGATTTCGGCCAGCTTGGCGGCGAAGCGCGCGCGCTTGTCCGGTCGATCAACGCCCTTGTCCGCGACATCGCCCGCGACCCCGCCCGCTTCTTTCTTGATAACCGTGTCCCCGATTATCGGAGGTAATAAGATGACCCAGCCACGTCTGACCCGCCGCATGACGCTTCTTGGGGCGCTGTGCCTGCCGGGCTGCACCGCGTTGACCACGCTCAATCAGGCCGCCATTCCCCGCGACACCTACGATCTGGCGCCCGCACCGCCCACGGGTCAGGGACCGCGCACATCGCGGACCTTGCTGGTGCTGGAACCCAGCGCCGCCGCCGCCATCGCCACCGACCGGATTTTGATCAAACCCGATGTGTTGTCAGTGACCTACTTGCCGCAGGCCCGGTGGTCAGATGATGCCCCGTTGATGGTGCAATCGCTGCTGGTCCGATCCTTGTCCGCCGCTGGCCAGTTCGGCTATGTTGGCGCGGCGGGTTCCGGGCCCGTGCCCGATGTGGTGCTGCTGACGCGCATTGATCAGTTCGGTGTCGACGTTCTGGCCGATGGCGGGTTTCAGGCAAATATTGCGCTTCAGCTGACCGTACTGCGCGACCGCGACCAACGCATCGTCGGGTCCCGCAGGTTTCAGGGCGCCATGCCCGTCACCGATGACAGCGCGACAAACATCGTCAGGGTATTTCAACAAATCACGAACATCATTCTCGCCGAGGCCGTCATCTGGGTCGGGTCAACCGCCGCGCGCAGCTAGGCCGCACATCGTTTCACCACCTGCGCACCAGTTTCGAAAAATATCCGGATCAGTCTGAAACTTTTTTCCAGACGGTCCCGTGTCTCAAGGGTCGCACAACATCGGTGCGGCGTTTTGAGGATCGTGAAAATGGCGCCACCGGATACCCAACGCGCAGTGGCCCAGCCCGATCATCGGGATGTGTCCGTGCGCGCAGGCCAGCCATGGCCGGTCCGCGTCATATCCGGCGAACCGCACTATGCGCCCGCCCGCCACCGCATGCGCTGCAAAGCACGCGGGCAGCGCCTGCAACAGCTTCCCAATGTCGATCTGTTCGCAATGCCAACCGAGCCCGACAGCATCGGCACGCGCCAAATCACCGATACACCCCGAACCCGGCAGGGCAGTAAATTGCGCAGACCCGCCGCCGCCCTTGGTGCGCTGGTCGTTGCCGGATTGGCCCTGTCGGGCTTCGTGGGCGACGACAGCCCGATCCGTGTCGCAACCACGGTTGTCGCGCCCGCAGGTGGCACCGCCGATCAGACCACCGCAATCGCGCTGGCCGCGACCGAAACAGCCCCCGCCCTGCCGCAAATACCATCGTTGACCGCGCCGGTTCCGGGCCCGGCAACCGCATATACGCACGTCGGCCCGCCATCTGCACCGGTTTTGGATACCCAGCAACGCGATCTTCCCACGCCGCCCGAAACAGCCCCCACCCCACGGTTGGCCGTGTTTGCCGACCCCGCAGTCCGGGGCAGCCTGCCGCGGCTGGTCGAACCGGCAACCGCACCAAATTCTTTTCGCTGTCACGGCTGCACGGCGCCGCAACCGGCATTTCAGGACATCACACTTGAAATCCACACCGCACAAACAACGCCAACCGACACGGTATCTGCGCTGGTCCGACCCCTTGGGTTCAACAGCGTCACCCAGACGGCGCACCCCATCACGGTCCTGAAAAATCAGGTTCGTTTTTACCACACGACCGATGCGGCTGCGGCAACGGCACTCGCCACACGCTTTGACGCCACGCTCGTTGACCTCACCTGGTACGCCCCGGCGCCGCCCATAACCAAGATCGACCTGTGGCTCGCGCCCGGAAACTAACCACGGAACCCAGCACCGACTTACGCAGGTCACGCCGTGCGGCACGACAAAACGACCTGCAATAACCAGTTCAAAAAGGACGAATACCAATGACATACCTCAAAGCAGCCCCCTTCATGATCGTCATGGCGATGATGGCGGGCACAACCACCGTCAGCGCACAGGAAGCGCCCCAAGCCACGACGCTGATCACCGAACAAGCCGCCGATTCGCCATGGCTCAAGGTCTACTTTTCATCGGGCAGCGCCACGATTGCCCCCGATCAGGCCGCCACGCTGGACCGCGCCGTGCGCACATTCCGCGAAGGCGACCCATTTGTGATGATCGTCGCGGGTAGCGCCGACAAGGTGGGCGACCCCAGCACGAATCTCGAATTATCACTGCGCCGCGCAAGCGTCGTTGCCGCCGCTTTGACGAACCGTGGCATTCCGATCGACCGCCTGCAGGTCCTGGGCCGCGGCACGAGCGAGCTAAAAGTCGCAACCGGCGACGGCGTGCCCGAAGAAGAAAACCGCGTCGTCGAGATTAGCTGGCGCTAATGCAATACCTCGCCCTCGCCCTGACCGTCGCCTTGTCATTGTGTCCAGCCGGAAGCTGGGCACAAGCGACAGGTGCCGATGCATTTTCCCAACGCGACTTTGCCACCGCTCAGCGCCTTTGGCAGCAAGAAGCCGCAGCCGGTTCAGCCGACGCAATGCTGGGCCTTGGCCTGCTGGCTGACCGTGGATACGCTGCCAGCCGCGACTTTGCGGTCGCATTCGACTGGTATCTGCAAGCCGCCGAAATGGGTCTCGCCGAGGCGCAATTCAATATCGCCGTGATGTATGACGCAGGTCTGGGCCGTGACCGCGATGCGGTGCAAGCCGTCGTCTGGTACACACGCGCCGCGCTGCGCGGACACCCGCGCGCGCAATATAACCTTGGACTTTTGTACGAAATCGGTGACGGCATCGACGCAAATGCAAATCTCGCCGGGTATTGGTTCCACAAGGCGGCATCGACCGTGCCCGCCGCCGCCGCCAAAACGATCGCCCCCGACCCACGCCCCACCAACGTGGCTTTTCCCAACATCCTGTTCGCACGCGTTGGCCCAACCACGGTCGAGATCATCTGGACCGCGACCCCCGCCATGAACCCGTCCTATGTGGTCGAAATCATGGATGGTGCCGACGATGAGGCGCCCGTTTTCCGGCGTGCCACGCAAGGCTCGGGTCTGTTGCTGGATGACGTCACCGTGCAAACGACTGCCATTTGGCGCATCGTCAACCTGTCAGCCGACGCCGCCGATTACGCGGCCACCCCATGGCAAGGCTTTGCCAACGACAGCGCCCCCAAGGGCCGGATCACCTTCGTCGTCGATGACGCTCTGCCGCAAATGGCCGCGGCTGTGACCATCTTTGCCGATGATCTGCGCTCGTCAGGCTATTGGGTCACGCTACGCAATACCCCCCTGCGCGGCACCGATGACAAACCCGAAACCTTCATCAGCTACGGCTTCGCGGCGGACAAAACCATGGCCGAGACCGTGTCGCGCTACCTACCCGGATCGCCGGACCAATCCCGGCCAGCACAGCCCACGGACACCGTGCAGCCCGGCGAAATCGTGGTGAACCTGGCCGCGCTGTGATGCACCGGAACACTGGTGCCATACGTCAACGTCCAATCGCGGCCACGCGCAACGCCACCCCAGCTTTCTTGCACCGGGACGTCACGGTGCGCGGACAAACGCGACATCGGCAGGCACCATCGGCCATCTGCGATACCGCAGCGCGGGGTCTATGTGGCCGCCGTCACGGGCCTGCATGCCCGCCCGATAATCGGCATGCCCATCCAGAACTTTCAGGAAAGTATCTGCGCTGCGGTCACGCGAACCCTGCCGCAAAGATGTCCTGCCGCGTTCGTTCGACAAACCGATTTCGGCACAGAAATGGCACCCTGAATCATCCCTTACCTGCCCCCTTTGATCCACCGAAAAGAACCGCCGGTGCAGCAATGCAGCGGTCGCGCGTGTCGTCGGCCCCTCAAGACCAAAATGATTTGACGACCGCCAGGGCAAACCAGTCGAAACGACAAAGCCGCGCCTTTTATCCGCCGGAAAAGGCACCGTTAAACCCTGCCGAAAACATGTCGCCTTGCGCCGGAACACCCTCTTGGACCCGTGCATAAAAAACAAGTTCCTGAACCGGGCAAAGTCCGGCCTGATCACCTGTCGCCCTGGCGGCCACAATGCCACCAGCACGGCGCAGACCAGCCACCGGTGATGCCTGCCCCAAACACAGTCGCCCATGACCAAACGATAGGCCACAAATGATCACCATCTGCGCCGCCTAACGCACGATGAATTCGGCGTGCAACGCACCACTCGCCTTGATGCTTTTCAGAATATCTATCATGTCCCGCGGTGCCACGCCCAGCGCATTCAAACCGGCGACCACTTCGCTCAGTGATGTGCCGCCACGGACCTCAGCCAGACCGATCCCCGGCTCATCCACAATCGCGGCATTGGTACGCGGAACGATAACCGTTTCACCAGACGCAAATGGATTGGGTTGTGCAACCAGAGGGGCCTCTTGAATCCGCAGGGTAAGGTTGCCTTGGCTTACGGCAACGCGGCTGATCCTGACATCTTCACCCATGACAATCGTGCCAGAGCGTTGGTCAACAACCACGCGGGCCCGGCGTTCCGGCTCAACAAGGATATTTTCGATACGGCCAAGGGCATGCGCAGGCGACGGCATCCGCGTTGCAATGATATTCATTTCCACCGTGCCTGAATCCAGCATCACGGCAACCGGACGGCCAAAGTTCTGGTTGATCGCCTGTTCGATACGGCCTGCTGTGGTAAAATCCGGTGTGCGCAGGGCCAACCGCAACGTCGTCATCCCGCCAAAATCAAACTGGACTTCGCGCTCGACTGTCGCGCCGGACGGGATCACACCGGCAGTCGGCACACCCTGCACCACCGTAGCGCCATCACCCGTTGCCGAAGCTCCCCCAGCTATGATGGTCCCCTGCGCCACCGCATAAATATCACCGTCCGCCGCGTTCAATGGTGTCATGATCAGCGTTCCACCCAACAAGCTGTTGGCATCACCGATAGCTGAGACTGTCACATCGACCGGACTGCCCGCACGGGCAAACGGCGGCAGGCTGGCAGTCACTAGAACGGCGGCCACGTTCTTTGGGCGAAACTGCTCTCCCGTCACGTTGACGCCGAGCCGCTCCAAGATATTGCTCAAAATCTCCTCGGTAAATGGCGAGTTGCGCAACCCGTCACCTGTGCCATTCAGACCCACGACCAGCCCGTACCCCACCAAGTCATTCGATCGCACGCCGTCGAACTCGACCAGGTCCTTGATCCGGATGGGCGACGCGATCCCGGCGTTTGGCAGGGCAAGAACAATCAGCGCGATCAGCGCCCACAACACTTGCATCAAATATATCCCAACAGGCTGAGCTTTGACATCCGCGCGGTCACCGTAAAATGCGTTTCAAGCTGTAACTGAACGCTTTGCAGCCGCGATGCTGTATCGAATGGGTCCGCAGAAATGAGGTCGTTCTTTGAAATGGCCAGCGCCGTCCGCTGGGCGTTCATTTCAACCATTCCGCGATCAACGCTCTCTTCGACAAATCCGATACGCGCTTGCACCGCAATCAGGCCGCTTGCGCCCGCGAATAGCCGAACGCCCGCGTCGCGCAGCAAGCCCGACTTCGTTTGATTATCCAGCCCTGGCAGATCATTTGCCACAGCCGCATAGGCTGCCGATTTGAGGACGTCCCTGACTGCCGGGTCATTCGCCCGCGCATCAATCCCAACCACCTTGTTTTCCGTCACCCGCCTTTGCACCGCAGGTCCCGCGTCACCCAAATATCCCATCGTTGCGAACCCGCCCGCAGGGTCATCGAACCAGTAATCTATCGCTGTTTCGATTGCAGCCTGCGTCGTCGCACCGCCGATGAATGTCTGCAAATCTGCCATCATATCATTGGCCGAAGCAAGCGGAGGGCCATCAACCGCAGCGCCGCCCATCAGGGCACGATCTGCCAATTGCGTGTTCAGGGTGCTGACCATGGTATCAAAGGCACCGCGGGCGGCGCGGCCAGCCTCATCCACCTGCGCCGTCGTACTGCTGCTGCTAAGCAAGAGCAGTTGCGCGCTTGTTTCATTACGGCTCGCGTCAAGCTTATCCAGCACGATCTGGACACCGACGAGCGTCTGGCGCGTTTCACTTGCCGTTTGCAAATAGCCATCCAACTGGGTCAGACTGTAGTTAATGCCAGAAAACTGTGTGGTTTGACCATCCAGATGGGCGGTAATATCCGCCACGCGGCCCGTCGACATGCTTTTGGCAAGACTGGACAGCTCGGTCTTGATCGCACCACTATTGCGCATCGCGTTGAACTGCTGGGCCATGTCACCTACTGAAACAACTGGCATTTCTAAATCTCCATCAAACGTTGCATCATGAACTCGACCGTCTGGATGACCTTGGCGTTGGCTGCATAGGCCTGCTCAACACGCAGCAATGTCTGCAACTCGATGTCGGTATCGACGCCATTGGCCAGTTCGGCCCCATGCAGCATATCCCAGCGTGCCGCAGTAAAACTTAGCTTCTCTTCCGCGACCAAGCGGGTAACGCCAACGTCAGCCACGAAATCAGCTACCCGACCTGCCGCACCTCGCGCGGCCGTGCCGGGCAGATCCGCGCGCGACGTGCCCAACGCCGTAATCCAACGATCAATTTGGCTGGCATTGCCCGACGGTCCGGGTGCCACAGCATTCAAACCATCCCGCAAAAGGTTTAACAGGCCCCCCTGGGTGGGATCGATCGCGGCATTGATCGTAATGCGCCCGGCAAGACCAACCGTATCGGCAAGATTCAGCGGCCCGCCCTGATCCGTCAAAAGCCCGATGTCGCCCGGGGCAAGCGTCGGGTCTGTCGTCGCGTCTTCAAACCGGGCAATCAGATCACCGGCAATGCCGTCAAGCCCCGCCTGCACATCGACGAGCGTGCCATCGCGCATCGCAAATGACGCGCCCAACGATCCACCATCCAGTCGTCCGATGCCCGTGGCCGGATCCAGCGGCACACCGTCCACGGTAATTCCCGACAAAGCCCCCGAGACCAGGGTCATGTCCGCCGTTATGGTCGGAGTCACTTGAAATCCGAACTGGGCGGCGCGGCCATCAAGTAGCGTCGTGCCCGTCGTCGTCATCAAGCCGATACTGCCGTTGCTGCGGGTGATTTCCCGCACCGGCACAATTTCGGCGATCTGATCAACCACCTTTTGCCGTGCATCAATTAGCGCCGAAGCGTCATTGCCAACAGAATTGATCCGCGAGATATCCGTGTTCAACGCCTTCACCTGTAGCAACGCGTTGTTGAGCGTCTCGATATCGCGGCCAATGGCGACATCCGCCTCCTGACGCAGTGACTGCACCGCATGCGCGTTCGCTCTCAGGGTCGCGGTCACATCATCCAGCCGCGTCACCACACCAGCCAGCCGGGTTTCTGATGCAGGATCGCTGCTCGCGTTGATCAGCGCACGTTCGAAAGCCGCCAATCGCGCATTCAGCCCGGCGGCGTCATCGGGACCGCCCAGCGTCTGCTCCAAACGGGTCAGCGTGCTGACACCACGTTCTTGACCACTTAGCGCGGCATCGGCGAGCCGCCGATCTGCCAGCAAACCGACATCGACGAAGCGGGTGATGTTTGCAATGCGCACCCCCCCGCCGACATTGCCAACCTGTACCGCCTTCAGCTCAACAGCGCGGCGACCATAACCATCGGTCAACGCATTGGACAGGTTGGATGACACGACTTCGGCCATACGCGACGTCGCCGTCAGACCGGTAAGTGCGTTGTTGAGTGCGCTGGAAATACTCATCTATCATCCATCCTTGTCAGGTTAACGCTTGATATTCGTTGTTTCCTGCAACATTTCATCAACAGTCTGGATCACCTTGGCGTTTGATGAATACGCGCGCTGCGTTTGAATCAGGGCAGTCAGTTCACCAGCCACATCCGTCGCGGATTCTTCGCGGGCATAGCTTACGATATCACCGGTCGGCCCATCGCCTGCGTCCCACAAGAAAAACGTGCCACTTTCCGGAGTAACGCGGTAGCTTTGCTGATCCAGGGCTTCCAATCCATTGACGTTCGGCACATCAACCAGCGGGATCTGGTAAAGGACCCGGTTGATCCCGATATCAAAAGAAGCCCGCACAAAACCGTTCTGGTCTATCTCGATCGAGGTAAGACTGCCCACCGGCGTGCCGTTCTTGGAAATCGAAACAGGCGCGAAAGCGTCAGACAGTTGTGTCAATCCGATCGAACTGCCAAGCGCGCCAATGTTAATCTCCATCGGGCCACCATCGACAGCAATCGTCAGGGCGCCCGTCAATGGGTCATAGGGGCCACCACTTGTCGTTGCCACTGCGGCCAGCGTACCGCCGCCTCCACGCGTGGCGTCGAATTGCAGCACATATTCACCGACAATGTCTGGAATGCCGTTCAGATCGACATCCGATTCGCTATCGCGAATGACCAGGCTCCACTCATTCGATGCCCCGGTTGCAGGGACCGTCGGCGTGAATGAAAAGCTCAGGTTCGATGACGCACCAAGGTTGTCGAAATATTCCACCGACAGCGTTTCCACGTCACCGATATCGCCCGCGCGCGTGGAAGTTGCCGGCAGGTTCACCGACAGATCAACTCGCGTTGTCGCCTCACCCGCGAATTGGTTGGCGTTAATCTGGATCGGCACCAGACCATCAATCGAATCGCGCGGATAATTGGGAATTGTACCGTCTGCCGCAGCGGGCACACCCAGCAAGACAAGCCCGCCGACACTGCGCAAATAACCCTGCGCATCAGGTCGGAAGGATCCCGTCGTCGTCAAAAACAAAGGGTTTTCGCCGTTGCCCACAGACATTGATGCCTCGGACGTTACCGGCAACATGCCACGCCCACGCACCGCAAGATCTGTTGGGTTTGACGTTGAAACCAGCGCACCGCGTTCATCAATCAAACGCGCGGTTGACGTGCGGACACCGACCGCCGAATACGTTCCGCGACCGCTTTCAATGACCATCGACTGAAAATCAGTCACCGCGCGCTTGTACCCATAGGTCGAAGAGTTCGAAATATTGTCGGAGATTGTGGCGAGCCGCGAGGCATTCGCGGACAATCCGGAAACACTGGCATTCATGGAAGAGGAAATCGTCATGGCTGAGCCTTTCTGCATCGGGGGATGACATCTGATTACCACCTTGCCTAAGGGGTCAGGCTTAACGCCGCCCTAACGGATCAAATCCAATGCAATTTTAGGATCAACGCCCTGACCGCAACAGCACGACCTCGACCCGGTTATTGCGCATCGCCGTGGGGTCGGCCACGGCGGGCACACGGTCACCGGCACCGGTCAGGCGGGCAATGCGGCCGGGGTTCAGCCCCCCGTCTTCGAGGATAATCCGCATCTGTGCGGCGCGGCCGGTGGACAGTTCCCACAGGGGGTTATCCAATTGCAGAACCGACTTTGCGCGCAGATGCCCCTTGATCGCGATGGGGTTGCTGACGCTTTGAAACAAGCGCCCCAATATCGCACCGATTTCGCGGGTCACCGGCCGTGGGGTCGCGCTGTTCGCTTCAAACAGGCTTGCCCCAGGCAGATCAAACAGTTCGATCACCAGTCCCTCGTCGGTCAAACGGGTCACGATATGCCGCAGCGCCCGATCTGACAGCATGCTTTCACCGCCAACACCCATCAGCACCGCCTCAAGGTCGCGCAGTGCCGCGACCTGGGCGGCCATTGCCGCCTCCCCCGCAGCGTCACTTTCGGACAGCACAGGGTTCGCCCCAATCGTCGGCTGGTTTATTCCGGTCCCGCTTTGGGCAAGGATTTGCTGGGTGAATATATTGTCACCGCCAAAAGCCCCCGAACCGCCCCCCGACACCCGGTTGATCGCAATCGTCGGTGCAAAATAATCGGCAAGGCCTTTGCGCTGCTGTTCCGTCGTCGCATTCAACAGCCACATCAACATGAAAAACGCCATCATCGCCGTCACAAAATCGGCATAGGCCACCTTCCATGCGCCACCGTGATGGCCCCCACCCGCCACCACCTTCTTGCGTTTAATAATTATCGGAGCGTTCGATCGCGCGTCCATATCACCACCTCGGTTTTGACTCCGGTCAAGGCGTAACTGATCGGATGTAAAGGCGCCCTTAATGTGAAAATTCGACAGAAATGCCACCCTTTTGGGCAGGCTCCGCCATCGCAGCGGCCCCCGGTGTCAACACACGACGGCAGCGGCACCCAACAGAACATTGATCTGCATCTTGATCCGCTTGCGATCATCGCGCGTGACAAGAATGGCCCGCACAAGTGCAACGAACGCCGGACCAAAATCTGCGCGCCCTTCAAACCTGCGCAAATCGCCTTCGATCACCAGCAAATCGGCGTTGACGTCGCGCAACGCGTCCCACTGCGCCTGCAACGCATCATTCATCGGAAGCGTCTGATCCGCTATGTCCTGCAGCCGCGCAATCTGGCAAACGATGTTCGATTGCTCTGCGGGGCCGCGCGCCTGTGCCGACCTCAGGCGGAGGATGATCAGCCGGTCAATCAGATCAGCCGGGGCCATCGGCACAAGAATTTCATTCATCAGCAACCTTCCAATCCGGCCCGGCCAGCCACCGCGATACGGCGCCCAGAGGGCCAAGCGCACAGATCATAGCAGCACATTCTTTCCAGAGCGTATCCAATCAAACCGAATAATGACCGCGCCACTGTGCAGATTGCCGGAACCGCTGGTGCAATCATGTGAAAACAGCCGCCAAACCCGACCAGTGACACGATGGCGCAGTGTCCATTTACCTTTACACTTGCCCCGCCCATATATGTCTAGCTAAACTGACATTATGAGTGTCATGTCAGGCTTACATACCCCCACGCAGACCCGCCGCTGGCCCGAACCCCGCGCGGCGCTGCGGCTGATCAAACCCGTTACATGGTTCCCACCCATGTGGGCCTACCTGTGCGGGGTGGTGTCATCCGGGGCAAACCCCTCTGGCCAATGGTTTTTCGTCGTCCTTGGCGTGATCCTTGCCGGGCCAATCGTGTGCGGCATGTCGCAAGCGGCGAACGACTGGTGCGACCGCCATGTGGACGCCATCAACGAACCTGACCGCCCGATTCCATCCGGGCGCATTCCCGGGCGCTGGGGGCTTTATATTGCACTGGCCATGACGGCCCTGTCGCTTTTGGTCGGCTACCAGCTTGGCCCATGGGGGTTCGGCGCGACGATCCTTGGCGTCACCGCCGCATGGGCTTATTCGGCCGAACCGATCCGGGCGAAAAAATCGGGCTGGTGGGGGCCGGGCCTGTGCGGACTGGCCTACGAAACACTGCCATGGATCACCGGCGCCGCAGTCGTTTCGGCCAGCGCGCCGACGATCGAAAACATCACCATCGCCACCCTCTACGGCCTTGGCGCACATGGCATCATGACACTCAACGATTTCAAAGCCATCGAAGGCGACCGGCAGATGGGCCTGCGCTCGCTCCCGGTGGCGCTCGGGCCGGACCGCGCGGCCAAGGTCGCCTGCTGGATCATGGCCCTGCCTCAGGTCATCGTGATCGGCCTGCTGACCTATTGGGACAAACCGTTCCACGCCCTGGGCGTGGCTGCGATGCTGGCCGTGCAGCTTGGCGCGATGCGTGTCCTGCTGCGCGATCCCCAAGGCAAAACCCCATGGTATCAAGGCATGGGTATCGTGTTTTACATCAGCGGCATGATGATCGCCGCCACCGCCCTGCGTGGCATCGGAGGCTAAATGACACTCTCATGGTTCCAAATCGTCCGGCTTGGCCTTGTGCAAATGGCGCTTGGCGCGATCGTCGTGCTGACGACGTCAACGCTCAACCGGTTGATGGTGGTCGAACTGTCCCTGCCCGCCGTGCTGCCCGGCCTCTTGGTGGCGCTGCATTACGGCATCCAGATGACGCGCCCGCACTGGGGCTTTGCGTCCGACGCGGGGGGCCATCGCACCAGATGGATTATCGGCGGCATGGCGGTGCTGGCAGCGGGGGCGCTGATGGCCGCGTTTGGCGTGCTTGCACTGGAAACATCGTTTGCCACGGGCATGCTCATCTCAATCGTGGCCTACGCGCTGATCGGCCTTGGCGTCGGGGCGTCCGGCACATCGCTTTTGGCGCTGCTGGCCACCACCACCGCGCCACACCGCCGCGCCGCAGCCGCCACGATCACCTGGCTGATGATGATCTTCGGCATCGCGGTGACGGCGGGCGTGGTCGGCGCGCTGATCGACCCATACACGCCCCAACTGCTGATCAAGGTGGTCAGTGTTGTGGTCATCGGTGCCGTTGTCGTCACAATCATCGCCGTCTGGGGCGTCGAACGTCACCTGATCGCCGTGCGCGAACCCGACGCCACGCCATTCCGTCAGGGGCTGACCGAAGTCTGGCAGGAACGCAAAGCGCGCAATTTCACCCTGTTCGTATTTTTGTCGATGACCGCCTACTTCATGCAGGAACTGATCCTTGAACCCTACGCGGGCCTTGTGTTCGGCTATACCCCCGGTCAATCCACGTCCCTTTCGGGTGCCCAGAACGGCGGCGTTTTTGTCGGCATGCTGACCGTCGGCATTATGGCCACCGGCCTGAAAATCGGCGCATTGCGCAACTGGGTCATGGCGGGTTGCGTCGGTTCTGCCGGTGCCTTGGCGATGATCACGTTCCTCGGCCCTATAGGGCCGGGCGCACCCCTGATGCCTGCGGTCGTGGTGCTTGGCTTTTTCAACGGGATGTTTGCCGTCGCCGCGATCGGTGCGATGATGGCACTGGCCGGCCAAGGGCGCAGCCAACGCGAAGGCACCCGCATGGGGCTATGGGGCGCGGCCCAGGCGGTCGCTGCGGGGTTCGGCGGGCTGGCCGGGGCGGCCATGGTCGATATCCTGCGCCTCACACTGACAGACGCCCAGGCCTTTGGATCGGTCTTTATCTTCGAAGCCGCACTGTTCATCGCCGCCACCGCGATGGCGGCCAAAATCATGGACCGGCCCCTGCCGTCCGCCACCCTTGTTCCAGGAGAATGACCATGCAGTATGATGTTGTCGTCGTGGGCGGCGGGCCGTCGGGTGCCACGGCGGCCCTTGACCTCGCCCGCTCTGGGCACACCGTTGCCATGCTGGACCGGGATGGTCGGATCAAACCCTGTGGCGGTGCCATCCCGCCCCGGCTGATCGCCGATTTCTGCATCCCCGATGCCATGATCGTGGCCAAGGTGAACACCGCGCGGATGATCTCGCCCAGCGGGCGGCACGTCGATATCCCCATCGAGGACGGCTTTGTCGGCATGGTGGATCGCGAACATTTCGACCCTTTCCTGCGGCAACGCGCGGTCGATGCGGGCGCAATCCACCATACCGGCACCTTTACCAAGATCACCCGCGACAGCGCCGGCACCCATGTGCATTACCGCGACAAGATCACCGGCGAAGACCGGCAGCTTGCCACCAAAATGGTCATCGGCGCCGATGGGGCACGGTCCAAAGTCGCGGCGCAATGCGTGCCCGGCGGCGACAAGATCCCCTACGTCATCGCCTATCATGAAATCATCGAGGCCCCGTCCCTCAGCGCGACGTATGACCCCAAACGCTGCGACGTGATCTACGACGGCAAAATCTCGCCGGACTTCTACGGCTGGGTGTTCCCGCATGGCGGACAGGCCAGCATCGGCATGGGATCACTGGTCAAATCGGTCGACGTCAAAAAAGCCACCGCCGACCTGCGGGCCAGCGCGGGCCTGACCGACTGCAAGACCATCCGCCGCGAAGGCGCGCCGATCCCGCTGCAACCACTGGATCGCTGGGACAATGGGCGCGATGTCGTGCTGGCCGGTGACGCGGCGGGCGTTGTGGCGCCATCCTCGGGCGAAGGTATCTATTACGCCATGGTCGGCGGGCGGGTTGCAGCCACGGCAGCGGCGGCCAAACTCAAAACCGGACGGATCAAAGACCTGCAACTGGCGCGCAAATTGTTCATGCGCGAACACAAACAGGTGTTCAGGGTTCTCGGCGCGATGCAAAACGCGTATTATCGCAGCGACGAACGCCGCGAGCGGTTTGTGTCGCTTTGCCACGATGTGGACGTACAAAAGCTCACGTTCGAGGCATATATGAACAAGAAACTGGTAAAGGCCCGGCCCATGGCGCACCTGAAAATCGGCATCAAGAACCTCGCGCATCTGACGCGACTGGTGTCCCCGCTGCACATATGACGGTCATGATCCCGGCCTGGGTGAACGGCACACTGCAACCCGTGGAAAAACTGGAGGCCCATCAAAAGGGTCTCAAACACAAGGCCGTCAGCGTTTTCGTGATGAACAAGGGCCGCGTCCTGATCCAGCAGCGCGCCATGCACAAATACCACACGCCGGGGCTTTGGGCGAACACCTGCTGCACCCATCCCGACTGGGACGAAGACCCCGCCGATTGCGCCGTGCGGCGTCTGGACGAAGAACTGGGGATCACCGGCCTGTACCCGTGCCACCGCGACCAGATCGAATATCGCGCGGATGTGGGCGGAGGCCTGACAGAACACGAAGTCGTCGAAATCTACGTGGCTGACGCGCCCGGCACGCTCAAAATCACACCCGACCCAGACGAGGTGATCGCGACCCGCTGGGTGGACTTTTACGAACTCTGCGCCGATGTCGCCCGGCATCCGATGCAATACACCCCTTGGCTGCGGATCTATCTGCAAGACCATACCGCCACGATTTTCGGTCATCTGATGCGTGCGGGCTAACGCGCCCCCCTTTTCGTCTGTCCGATTCCGGTGTTTATGGGATCAGCGGATAAGGGGAATGGAACATGGCGCTTTGGGTCTTTGGATATGGGTCACTTTTGTGGAACCCCGGCTTTACCCCCGCACAGGCGGTCACGGCCCGCCTGCCCGACTATCACCGCAGTTTTTGCATGCTGTCGATTCACCACCGCGGCACCGAAGATGACCCCGGACTGGTGCTGGCGCTGGATGCGGCCCCCGGCGGGCAATGCACCGGCGTTGCGTTCCAGATTGCCGAAGCCGAACAGGATCAGGTGCTTGCCGCCCTGCGCGAACGCGAACTCATCTCATCGGCTTACGTCGAACACCACGTCGATCTGATCGCCGACACCGGTGAAACGATACGTGCGCTGGCCTATGTCATCGACCCTGACCATGTGCAATACTGCCAGTTCAGCCTTGAAAAACAGGCTCAAATGATCGCCCGCGCGATTGGCGGTCGCGGGCCCAATACCGAATACCTGTTCAACACCGCCGCACATCTGGCCCAGCTTGGGATCACCGACAATGACATGGCTTGGCTGGTGGACCGTGTGCGTGCTTTGGCGGCAACATAGGCGCGCCGCGATTTTATTTGGGTTTTGACGCGACGGGCCTTATGATCCAATGCGTATAACAAGTTAACGAACAAGAGGAATCCCATCCGTGTCGGACAAACGGGAACCCAAGGCAGTGACGCAGTTTTCACAACCCATCCGCCAAATTCTGTTCATGCTCGTCGTGCTTGGGCTGATCGGGGCAGGTTTTTACCTTGGGCTGGATCAGATCACCGCGATTTATAAATCAAATCCGTATCTCAACGGGGTGATTTTGGGCGTCTTCTTTCTGGGCGTGCTGTCGTGCATCAATCAGGTTTTCCTGCTGATCAACTCGGTCCGCTGGATCGAACATTTCGCACGCGACACCGGTGGGCACAGCTTTACCAAAGCGCCGTCGCTTCTGGCACCTTTGGCGACCTTGCTGCGGTCGCGCGGTGCCCGCACACAGGTCTCGTCCAGCTCGGGCCGCTCCATCCTTGATTCCGTGGCGCAGCGGATAGACGAAGACCGCGAAATCACCCGGTACATCGGTAACGTCTTGATTTTCCTTGGCCTTTTGGGCACATTCTATGGCCTTGCCACGACCGTGCCCGCGCTGGTCGAAACCATCCGCTCGCTTAACCCCGCCGAAGGCGAAGATGGCGCCGACATCTTTGCCCGCCTGCAATCGGGCCTCGAAAGCCAGTTGGGCGGGATGGGCACAGCCTTCTCCAGCTCGCTCCTCGGCCTTGCAGGTTCTCTTGTCGTGGGGCTGCTCGAACTTTTCGCGGGCCATGGCCAAAACCGCTTCTACCGCGAACTCGAAGAATGGCTGTCCACCATCACCCGCCTTGGCTTTGAAGGCGGCGAAGATGGCGCCACTGGCGACACCGGGGCCATGTCCGGCTTTGTCGACCAACTGGGCGAACTGATGGACACGATGCAGATGATGATGGGTCAGAACGATGCGGAGCGCGAACAGACCGACGGGCGTTTTGCCAGCCTTGCCGCCTCTGTTGAACAGCTTGCTCTGACCAGCCGGGACACGAATAACAACGATCTGCTGACCCGCGTCGCCGAAGGCCAGGAGGCGCTGATCAAGAAAATCAGCGACAATGGCATGGATGGCATCGACGCCGAAAGCCGGATGCGCCTGCGATCCATCGACGTGCAGTTGCTGCGGATATTGGAAGAAATGTCCGCCGGACGTCAGGAAAGCATCGGCGACCTGCGTATGGACCTCGCCAATCTGGCCACAGCGATCAAAGACAGGGGTTGATCCATGGCGCTCAGCCGCAGATCATCAAACCGCTTTCAAAACGCCATCTGGCCCGGCTTTGTCGACGCCATGACCGGGCTTTTGCTGGTGCTGATGTTCGTACTGACCATCTTCATGGTGATCCAATTCGTACTGCGCGAAACCATTACCGGGCAAGAAAGCGAACTCGACCAACTCAGCATCGAAGTTGCCGCACTTGCCGCGACACTTGGCCTTGAGCAGGACCGCAACACGGCCCTGACCGCGACCCTCAACGCCACTCTGGCCCAAGCCGATCAGCAGGCCAGCCGCATCGCCGCCCTGATTTCCGAACGGAACGCCCAAGACCTCGCCTTGGCACAGGCCCAGACCCGGATCACCGGGTTTGAGGCGCAGGTCGCCGGCCTGTTGGCCGAACGCGCCGACACCTTGAACAGCATCACCGGGCTGGAAGCAGAACAATCGCGGCTGATGACCGAACGCGAGGCGCTCAACCTCGCGCTCGCCCAAGCCCGCACCGAAATCGACGCCGAAACCGAGGCCGCACGCCTTGCCGCCGCCCGCCGCGAAGCATTGCAGGCACTCGTCGCCGACCTGCGCACCGAAGCATCGCAAAACGCAGAACGCATTTCCGACCTTGAAACCGCCGGCCTGACCGACTCCGCAGCCGCAGCCGCCCTGCGCGAACGGCTCGCCAATGCCGACACGGAACTGACCGCGATGACCCTCAACCTCGAACAGCAGCGCCGCAAGGCCGAGGAAACCCTGACCCTGTTAGCCGCCGCACGGGCCGCCCGCGCGGAAATTGATGCGATCCGCGCCACGCTGCAAAGCGACAACGCCGATCTGAACGCCCAACTCGCCGATGCCCTCGCCGCCCTGTCGCGGGCCCAGGGCAACCAAACCGCCACCATCACCGAGGCCGAACGTCAGGCCGCCCTGCTTGCGGTGGCCAATCAGGCGTTGTCCGAACAACAGGCACTTTCGGCCCAAAGCCAGCGTCAGGTCACCTTGCTCAACGAACAGATCACCGAACTGCGTCGGCAGGTCGGCAACCTGCAATCACTGCTCAACCTCGCCGAACAATCCGACCTCGAGGCGCAGGTCCAGATCGAAACGCTCGGTAGTCAGCTCAACACAGCCCTCGCCCGTGTCGTATCCGAAGAACGACAGCGCCGCGCGTTGGAAGAGGCCGAGCGCATCCGCCTCGAAGCCGAAACCGCCCGCCTTCAGGCCGAAGCCCAAGACCTCGCCCGGTTCAAATCCAATTTCTTCGGCCAACTCCGCGAGGTCCTCGAAGGTCAGGACCGCATCCGCATCGAAGGCGACCGCTTTGTGTTCTCCTCAGAGGTGCTGTTTGAACCAGGCCGCGCCGAACTTTCCGCTCAGGGTCAGGCCGAAATAGCCAATATCGCCGACATCCTGCGCCGCATCGCCGATGATATCCCACCGGGGATCGACTGGGTTATCCGCGTCGATGGCCATACCGACAACATCCCCGTCGGTGCCAACAACCGCTATGCCGACAACTGGGAACTCAGCCAAGCCCGCGCACTGTCCGTGGTCCGCTTCATGTCTCAGGATCTGGGCATCCCACCCGATCGGCTTGCCGCCAATGGGTTTGGCGAATACCAACCCCTGAACCCCGATGACACCCCAGAGGCCCGCGCACAAAACCGCCGGATCGAACTAAAGCTGACAGAGCGGTGACAAACCGCGCGTATGCCGCCCCGCGTCGCAGGCAATTGGGGTCCGTTTGATCGTCTGAAAGACCCTGCTGATCCGTCAACGCAGGGCCGGGATCCACCGCAACGGTTTTGACCACATGCGACCGTTGGCAAAAGCTGCAATTCTCGGAAGCCGCCATAGGTCGGTCTTTCCTGAATGGGGCACATGCAGCAACGCACAAAAAAAACCCGCCCTAGCAATGCCGGGGCGGGGTCATTATCGCAATGTCGGCATGATCAATCTGCGGTCAGCAGCGGCGGCTTGTTACCGCTCCCGGTGATCCGGCCTTGCTCTGGTGCCTCGAACTTCAGTTCCAGCTTGCCAGCTTTCACCCCGACCTTGACGATCCCGCCTTTGGTTAGCTTGCCAAACAACAGCTCTTCGGCCAGCGGCTTTTTGATGTGTTCCTGAATGACGCGGCCCAACGGGCGCGCACCCATTTTCACATCATAACCTTCATCGGCCAGCCATTCGGCAGCGGCACCCGTCATCTCGATATGCACATTGCGGTCGAGAAGCTGCGCCTCAAGTTGCAGTACAAATTTCTCGACCACCTGCATGATCACCGGCTTTGGCAGCGCGCCAAAGCTGATAACCGCATCCAGACGGTTGCGGAATTCGGGCGTGAACGTGCGCTCAATCGCGGCTGTATCCTCGCCGGTGCGGGTTTCACGACCAAAGCCCAGGGCGTTTTTCGACATTTCAGCCGCACCCGCGTTCGATGTCATGATGATGATCACATTGCGGAAATCTGTGGTCCGGCCATTGTGGTCGGTCAGCTTCCCGTGATCCATCACCTGCAACAGGATGTTGTAGACATCAGGATGCGCCTTTTCCATTTCGTCCAGCAGCAGCACGCAATGTGGGTTTTGGTCCACACCATCCGTCAGCATACCACCCTGATCAAACCCGACATACCCCGGAGGCGCACCAATCAGGCGGCTCACCGCGTGCTTTTCCATGTATTCCGACATGTCAAACCGCAGCAATTCCACACCCAGCGTATCCGCCAACTGCTTGGCCACCTCGGTTTTACCCACACCGGTTGGACCCGCAAACAGGTAGTTCCCGATGGGCTTTTCAGGTTCACGCAGGCCGGCACGCGCCAGTTTGATCGCCGATGCCAACGCCTCGATCGCCTTATCCTGCCCGAACACAACGCGCTTCAGCGACTTTTCAAGATCTCTCAGAATCTCGGCATCGTCCTTGGACACGCTCTTTGGCGGAATACGCGCAATCTTGGCCACGACAGCCTCGATCTCTTTGATGCCAATCGTCTTGCGACGCTTGCTTTCGGCCACCAGATGTTGCGCGGCACCGGCCTCGTCGATCACGTCGATCGCCTTGTCCGGCAGCTTGCGGTCATTGATATAGCGCGCCGACAGTTCCACTGCGGTTCTGATCGCATCGGCGGTGTATTTGATGTGGTGATGCTCTTCGAAATAGGGCTTCAGACCTTGCAGGATCTTGATCGAATCCGGCACGGATGGCTCCAACACGTCAATCTTCTGGAACCGACGCGCCAATGCACGGTCCTTTTCGAAATGCTGGCGGAATTCCTTGTAGGTGGTGGACCCCATGCACCGCAGCTTGCCGCCCTGCAACGCAGGCTTCAGCAGGTTGGACGCATCCATCGCACCACCGGACGTGGCGCCAGCCCCGATCACCGTGTGAATTTCGTCGATGAACAGAATCGCATCCTTGTGCTCCTCCATCTCGGTCATCACCGCTTTCAGGCGCTCTTCAAAATCACCGCGATACCGCGTGCCCGCCAGCAGCGCGCCCATATCCAACGAATAGATCGTTGCATTGGCCAGCACCTCTGGCGTTTCGCCGTTGATGATCTTGAACGCAAGACCTTCGGCAATCGCCGTTTTGCCCACGCCCGGATCACCCACCAGCAGCGGGTTATTCTTGCGGCGGCGGCACAGCACCTGAATACAGCGTTCCACCTCATGCGCGCGCCCGATCAGGGGATCGACATCCCCCTTCGCCGCCTTTGCATTCAGATCGACACAGTATTTCGCCAGCGCGCTTTCCTTGTCGATGCCTTCACTGCTTGCAATGGTTTCATGTTCTTCGGGCGATCCCGTCACCGGGCGCTGTTCGCCAAATGCAGGGTCCTTGGCCACACCATGCGCGATGAAATTCACCGCGTCGTAACGGGTCATGTCCTGTTCTTGCAGGAAATAGGCCGCATTGCTTTCACGCTCCGCAAAAATCGCGACCAGCACATTGGCGCCCGTCACCTCATTGCGGCCAGATGATTGCACATGAATCGCGGCGCGCTGGATCACCCGCTGAAACGCGGCTGTCGGTACGGCCTCTGACCCTTCGACGTCGGTGATCAGGGTCGAAAGATCATCTTCGATGAAATCCTCCAGATCCTTGCGCAGCTCGTCCAGGTTCACTGAACAGGCGCGCATGACGCGGGCGGCATCGGGTTCGTCGGTCAACGCCAGCAGCAGATGCTCCAGCGTGGCAAGTTCGTGTTTGCGCGCATTCGCAAGGGCAAGTGCCCCATGAATGGACTGCTCAAGTGTGGTCGAAAATGATGGCACCTTGTGTGCTCCTTCACATCGGGGGCGGGGCGGGCTGCATCAGCCTGACCAACCGTGGCCTCTTATCCTTAAAGTTTGGTGTTAGCCGGGAACCTTCAAGGGCTTTTTCTCAAATCGCTTCACTATTTGCCTGAAATAGCTGCAAAGCGGTTATTTTCATCTGCTCTGATCACGTTCTCACATCTTCGTGGTCAAAATTTGTCTTTCCGCGCTCGGATTTCGGCAAAAACATCCGCATCGGACGCATCTGCCATCCTCAGCACCGCCTTCAGGGTGGGGTCATCAGCACGCAGGAAAGGGTTCGTTCGCATTTCTTCGTCTAGCGTCGAGGGCACCGTTGGCCGGCCTGCAGCACGCGCCGCTTTGATCCCCTCACTACGAGAGATAAGCGCTGCGTTCGCCGGGTCAAGGGACAGCGCGAAACGCGCGTTGTTTTCAGTATATTCATGACCCGAACAAATCATCGTATCCGCAGGCAAAGCACGCAGTTTCTTCATGCTAACCCACATTTTGGCCGGTGTCCCTTCAAATAAACGGCCACAGCCCAGCGCCATCAAACTATCCGCCGTAAACGCCAGTTTCGCGTTCGGCATGTGATAGGCGATATGGCCAACGGTATGCCCCGATACGTCCAGAACATGGGTCGGCAACCCGCAAATATCAATCACATCCCCTGCGGCCACCTCCAGATCAAGCGGCGGCAACCGGTGCGCATCGACGGCGGCACCGATCACGCGCGCGCCATCGCGCAGGGCCGCCACGGCATCAATATGATCGCCATGATGATGGGTGATCAAAATATCGGTCAGGGTCCAGCCACGGGCGTGCAATGCATCCTTGATCGGCTGCGCTTCGGGCGCATCAATCAGGGCCGTCTGGCCCGTCGCGTCGTTGTGAACCAGAAACGCGTAATTGTCAGACAGGCACGGTACCGTTACCAGCGTAATGTCAGGTTGTTCGTTTGGCATGGCAATGTCGCTCGCTCTTGCTATTGTTTCCCCACAGCTTTGCCCAAAGGACCGGGAACCGCAATGCATCTGGACGTGCAGGACCTGCGAAACTTCTACTACCGCAGCGCGCTTGGGCGGGCGGCGCAAAAGGTGATCCGCGACGAGATGACCCAGATCTGGCCAGAGGCCAAAGGCCAGATGGTCGTCGGCTTCGGCTTTTCGGTGCCTCTTCTGCGGCCCTACCTCAAAAACGCACGGCGCGTGATCGGCCTGATGCCCGGTCCCCAAGGGGTCATGCCCTGGCCACCCGACGGCAAAAACGTCAGCGTGCTGTGCGAAGACACGCGGTGGCCGATTGAAACCGGGCATGTGGACAAGCTGGTCCTGATGCACGGGCTGGAAACCACCGATGACCCCGCCGCTCTGCTCGATGAGGCGTGGCGCGTGCTTGGCCCCGGTGGGCGGGCCATGATCATCGTGCCCAACCGGGCGGGCCTGTGGTCGCGCTCTGACGCGACACCCTTTGGTTACGGGCGCCCCTATTCGCTGGGGCAACTCGACACGCAATTGCGCAAACAGCGCTTTGTCATCGAACGGTCGCTCTCCACCCTGTATCAGCCGCCATCGCACGGGCGGTTCTGGCGCAAATCGGCACGTCTGATGGAACGGATCGGCCATAACATCCCCATCATTGCCGCAGGCGGTGTGCTGATCGTCGAAGTCAGCAAGCAGATGGCCGTCCCCACCCGTCCCGGCCTGACAGAGGCCGTCCGCCGTCCCCTGCGCGCCCTCGAAGGCATGACCAAGCCCAAACCAAAACCCGAACCGGCCTAGCATGGGTGAAACCCCCCTCGCAAATCGTCCAGATTGCAACTAAACGCTCCCAATGAATACACCTGCCCCCTTTGAAATCTTCATGGTCGCCACCCCCGGCTTCGAATCCGCGCTTTGTGCAGAGGCGCTGGAAAACGGCTTTGACGGCGCGACCGTGACCCAAGGCGGCGTGACCTTCACCGGCACGTGGCCCGATGTCTGGCGCGCCAATCTGCAAATGCGCGGCGCCACCCGGATTCTTGCGCGCGTCGGCACCTTCATGGCCTTCCATCTGGCACAGCTCGACAAACGGTCACGCAAGTTCCCGTGGGGCGACATCCTGCGTCCCGACATCCCCATCCGGGTCGAAGTGACATGTACAAAATCCAAAATCTACCACGCAGGCGCGGCCAGCCAACGCATCGAAACCGCCCTGCGCGAAAGCTTTGGTGCCACAATCGCCGCGGATGGCCCGATCAGCCTCAAGGTGCGCATCGACGATGATCGTGTAACGCTCAGCGTCGATACCTCGGGCGAAAGCCTGCACAAGCGCGGCCACAAAGAAGCGGTCGGCAAGGCACCGATCCGCGAAACCCTTGCCGCCCTGTGCCTGCGGCAATGCGGCTATTCCGGGATCGAACCCGTCGTTGACCCGATGTGCGGCTCTGGCACCTTCATCATCGAAGCCGCCGAAATCGCGGCGGGCCTTTTCCCCGGTCGGACCCGGCATTTCGCCTTTGAACAGCTTGCCACCTTCGCGCCCGCCGCATGGGCCGCCATGCGCCAAAGCACGCCGCGCCCCACATCCCTGCACTTTTACGGCTCTGACCGCGACGCGGGTGCCGTCAGGATGAGCAGGGACAACGCCGAACGCGCAGGCGTCAGCGATTTGACCACCTTCGAAAACCTCAGCGCAAGCGACCTTCAGCCACCGCCGGGGCCACCGGGCCTTGTCATCTGCAACCCGCCCTACGGCGGACGCATCGGCAACCCGAAACTGCTGTTCGGGCTTTACGCCAGCTTTGGCCAAACCTTGTCCGCGCGGTTCAAAGGCTGGCGCATCGGCATCATCACCAGCGAACCACCGCTGGCCAAGGCCATGGGCCTGCCGTTCAAACCCAAAGGCGCGCCCATCCCGCATGGCGGCCTCAAGGTCTGGCTCTTCCAGACCGACAAGCTGCGGTAGGGCGGGGTTCTCCCCGCCGCTCCGAACCTTGACAATCCTTAACACACGGCCCCGCACGCGGCATTAACGGCGCAAATACATGCCCTGCGTACGTACGCGATCCAGACGGTTTCCGCACCCGGTCTGTACGGCGCAAAGACCTGCAAACACAGGCGTTAACCTATGATTCGCCGCGACCGCCGACCGATAACCGGATCAGGCGACACAACGCGCGCTACACCCGGCTGCGCGTCTTGTGCAAATCAATGCCCGCCGCCTGCATCGCCATCGCCGCGATATCCACCGCCGTCAGCCCGGCCTCTGCATACATCGCATCAGGCGCGGCCTGCTGAATATAGCGGTCCGGCAGTGTCATCGTGCGGATCTGACAGCGCCCATCCAGCAATCCGTCATTGGCCAAATCATGCAGGACCATGGCGCCGAAACCGCCCTGCGCGCCCTGTTCCACCGTCACCAGCGCCTTGTGATGGCGGATCAATTGCCGGATCAGCGCGCGGTCCAGCGGCTTGGCAAATCGCGCATCAGCGATCGTCACGGACACACCCTGAGCCTGCAGCGCCGCCGCCGCCTTGCGACATTCACCCAGATGTGCCCCGAAAGAAAGCAAAGCAATATCAGTGCCTTCCTGTACAATCCGGCCCTTGCCGATCGCGATAACATCGCCGCGCTCGGGCAGCGCCAGCCCCACGCCTTCGCCGCGCGGATAGCGAAACGCAATCGGCCCCGCGTCGTAGGCGGCGGCGGTGCGGACCATATGCATCAGCTCCAACTCGTCGCCCGCAGCCATCACCACCATATTGGGCAGCGCGGTCATATAGCCGATGTCAAACGCCCCCGCATGGGTTGGGCCATCGGCCCCGACCAGCCCCGCCCGATCAATCGCGAAACGCACCGGCAAATTCTGCAAGGCCACGTCATGCACCACCTGATCGTAGCCACGCTGCAGGAATGTCGAATAGATCGCGCAAAACGGCTTCAGCCCGCTCGCGGCCATCGCGGCGGCAAAGGTCACACCATGCTGTTCGGCGATACCGACATCGAACACCCGGCTTGCAAACCGCTGCCCCATAATATCCAAACCCGTCCCCGAAGGCATCGCAGCCGTCACCCCAACGATGCTTGGATCGTGCTGCGCTTCCACGCTCAGGGCCGTGCCGAACACCTTGGTATAGCTTGGCGCATTGGGGCGGGATTTCGACTGTTCCCCGCTGGCCACGTTGAACTTTGACACCCCATGACCGCGATCCGCGCTTTTCTCGGCAGGGGCGTAACCCTTTCCTTTTGTTGTACAAACATGGATCAGGACCGGACCCGTGGCGCGGGTGCGCGCCGCCCGCAGGACGGGCAAAAGCTGCGACATGTCATGCCCGTCAATCGGGCCGACGTAACTGAAACCCAGCGCCTCGAACAACGTCCCGGACCCGGCTGATGGCATGCCCATCACCAGCTGACGCGCCCGGCGGGCATGGTCGCGCAATGGCCCCGGCAAGGCCGCCTCGAACCCTTCGGCCATCTTGTGCAATTCACCCACAGGCGACGCATAAAGACCCGACAGGTATTTCGACATCGCACCCACCGGCGGGGCGATCGACATCTCGTTATCGTTGAGAATAACAAACAACCGGCGCCCCTCGGCACCGGCATTGTTCATCGCCTCATAGGCCATCCCGGCGCTGATCGACCCATCACCGATCACGGCAATCGCATCGCCCGTCGGCATGCCCATGTCGCGCCCGACGGTGAACCCCAAAGCTGCGGAAATCGAGGTGCTGGAATGCGCCGCGCCGAACGGATCATAGTCGCTTTCAGTCCGTTTGGTAAAGCCCGACAGCCCGCCCTCCTGACGCAACGTCCGTATCCGGTCACGGCGCCCGGTCAGCACCTTATGCGGGTAACATTGGTGCCCCACGTCAAAGATCAGCTTGTCCCGCGGGGTGTCGAAAACCGCATGAATCGCCACAGTCAACTCGACGACGCCAAGCGATGACCCCAAATGCCCGCCAGTTTCAGATACCGCCGAAATCACCTCGGCGCGGACATCATCGGCCAGATTTGCCAATGCCGTGTCATTCATCCGCCGCATGTCTGCCGGACCTGTGATGCTATCCAAAAACGGGGTTGCGGGGCGATTGATCATGACAGCACCTTTGAAATAAAAAAGCGTCGCAAGGGGGGGGAACCCCACTTGCGACGCCAGTCTCCTGTAGCCAACAGGAAGGGAACTGAGGCCCGAGCCTCATGACGGATCAACCAGACAGGATGACCCGACAGCGAAGAACCGGACAGCAGCGTCGCGCGCCGTCTGGCCCAATCTCCTCAGATATACGTGGTCTGCACCGCTTCGATCGTCAGCGACGACAGTGGGGTCGGGTCCGCCGTATCCCGGCTTTCCGCAGGCAACGCCCGCCCGATCCCCGCAATCACCGCAATCACAAACCACACGGCCAGCACGAACACCGCCGCCATACCCGCGCCTTTCAGCATCAAAAGCGTGACATCGGCAGCCAGCCTGCTTTTCTCGCTCATCTCGAGGAGGTTTTCGTTTTTCATCATCTCTCTCCTTAGTTCATTGGCGCATAGCCGTGGACCTGCGCCCAGACGAACCAGTTATCCACGACAGTACCCGACAACAGGATGCCGATACCGCCGCACAGTGGGGTCAGAACCGCAAACCACCATGCCCAACGGTGGATACCTTCCATCGTGGCGTTAAAGCCCATGGTCCAGCGCCAGAACAGCGCCGCGCGTTCCGCCGCCGTACCACGGTCGACGATCTGCTCGATCTCACGCTCGCCGCCAAAACGGCTGACCGCCAGAATGGTCGCACCATGCATCGCAAACAGCAGGGCAGACCCATAAAGAAAGGCAATCGAAAGAGCGTGGAACGGGTTGTAGAACAGGTTGCCATGGGTGATCGAAAACAGGTTGGTCCAGTCCAGATGCGGGAAGATGCCATAAGGCACGGCCTCTGACCATGATCCCATCAGCACAGGCCGGATCAGGCCCAGAACAAAGATCAACCACAGCAATGCGGCAAACGCCCAGGCCACATGCATCCCCATGCCCAGCGCCTTGGCCCGTGTATAGGTCCGCACCCACCACGCGCAGCAACCGATCAGGAAAAAGGAGCTGGCGATCAGCCACCATCCACCCTCGGCCAGTGGCGCAAAGCCAAGCCCGTATTCAGGGCCCGGAGGCTCCAGCGCCAGCCAGAACAAATCGCGCAGGAACACGCCCGGACTGTAATCAACCTGCGCCCAAAAGTTCATGCCAATGATAAAGAACCACGCAGCAAAGCACACAACCGCGACCATCCCATACGACCCAAGATGGACAGGCCCGACCTGCGCATTGCCAAACGTGCCCAGCAGGCTGGAAAAGCGTGCGCCGGTGGTCCGTTCGCGCATGGTATCGGCGTCGGCGGCAATGCCCATTTCGGCCGGGCCCTGCACTTGGACCTGCGTAAAGATATTCTGATATTCAGCCATTTTCATACCCTCCTACAGGTCTACCCACCAAGGCAGTTCATAATACCAATCCCACCATACGATCCATTCGTCGAACCAGATGGTGCCGGAAATCACGATGCAAACCGCACTCCAGAAACCGGCCATCAGCGCCAGAAACAGACCCAGACGGTGAATACCCAACGGCCCGATCGAATAGCCGATCAAATCACGAAAATATGTGTCTTCGTGATCAGGACTGCGGATTTCCTGGCCTTTGCCGGGGTTGACTGCAGACAAGACCAACGACCCGTGCAGGGCCAACGCCACCGCCGTGATCCAAAAGAAACTGATCGCGATCATATGGGCCGGATTGTAGTGAAAGTTGCCGTAGGCGTAGCCCACGTTATTCACCCAATCGAGGTGGCTGAAGATACCATAGGGAAAACCATGTCCCCACGCGCCCAGCAAAAGCGGACGGATCACCACCAGCGTCACATAGGCCAGGATCGCCACGCTGAACGCAAAGGGCACATGATACCCGATGCCCAGTTTGCGGCAAATCTCGACCTCGCGCAGGGCCCAGCTGACAAAGGCGCCGATGGCGCAGATCGTGATGATTTGCCACAAGCCCCCCTCAAGCAAAGGTGCAGCCCCAAGACCGACGTCAAGCGACGGTGGGTCGATGGATATCAGCCACGGGTTCCATGTCGGGCCTTGACTGGCCCCGTAAAAAATCAAAAGCGTGCCAAGTGCGGCGAAAAAGAACGTCGTGACCCCGAAGAAGCCCACGTAGAAAGGCCCCACCCAGAAGTCGAACAGATCACCGCCGACCAGCGTCCCGCCACGGACGCGGTATTTTCGCTCAAAGCTGAGTTGCGCCATCTTCCTACTCCATTCATGGACAGGCCCGGTCGCCCCGCCGGGCGCGCCCTGTCGTCGTCAAAATAAGTGTTTGCTGCGGGCGGAACGGACCCCCGCCCGCAGCTTTTTTCGTTGTCCCAAAGGACCGATTACATGCCGTCGCCGAATGCGAGCGTGAACCAGTTTGTCTCTGGGTTGCTCAGCAGGACGAGGTGAATCATCGCAGCAAGCAAGAACAGGAAAACGCCCTGTGCCACGAAAACGCGGCGTGGGTCGAAAACCAGCCAGATCTTGTAGAACTGTGCCATGTGCTATTCCTTTCCTACCAGCTGAACCAAGGAAGCTTGATGTACGTCAGTATGTGAGCGACCACGGCAACCGCCGTGAAGATCGTGAACCCGCTCATATATACTGTGTGCAGTTCTTGGGCCTGCTCGTCAGTGAGACCTGTGAAGGACAGGTCAGATTTGTCAGCCATGCTTTGTCTCCAAAATAAAGTACTGACGCCGCGCACCCCCCGCGGCCGGGTTACGACAGAAGCTCATCCTCTGCCCTCTTTCGCCACTCCGGGGGGAATGGCGAACCTCGTATGCCCCGTGGGGCAAATGTCGTGCCTGCGTGTCATGCGCTGAAGATATGCGGCGTAATGATCCGGGCCTGCGTCCAGGCCTTGGCGATCGGGCCCTTTTCAGGCAGCTCCATCCGGCGGGCCGCGGTCAACGTCCACGTCAGGAACGCCAGCGGCAGGGTCGCCAGAAAGATCAGCCCGAAATAGGCGTAGTATTCGCGCTTCGGGGGCGCCTGTCTGACCCGCAGCATAGGTGTATCAGTTGTAAAATCAGTCATTTGCGTCCTCCCAAGGATGGTTGCAGTGTCTCAACGGTCTCCAGCACGACTCTGTCGTTACCGGCGTCGAGTGCTGCGCGTTCTGCGGCGTCGCGCAGTGTTTTCGCAGCGGAAATACGTGTCAGGATCGGATGCGTCGCCACAATCTCATCCAGGCGGGCCTGCGCATCGACATCCCACGGGAAATCGCGGCGCAGCGGCGTCAGCGTGGCATCGGTCGCATCCATATCTGTGCCCAGCGGCAGGATATGAAACAGTGCATCAAACAGGCCGTTGCAGACCTCTTGCAGCACATAGGTCGCCCCCGCATAACCCATGAACGGCGTGCCGGTCGCACGCCGGATCGCGGCGCCCGGAAAGCTGGCGGGAATAAACACGGGGCTTGGCCCATGCCCGGCTTTCATCTCGGCCAGATACATCTTTTCATTGATCGACCCCATGACGATCAACGGGCGTTTGCTGTGCAGCATCTGCCGCACTTCTTCATTGTTGGTTTTCTTGCCGCGACACCGCGCGACGGCAAAGGCACAGGGAAAACCCAGATCGCCCTCAAGATAATGGCGAATACCACGGGCATAGGTTTCACTGGCGACAATGGCGAATTCCGCCGTCGCAAAGAAATCCTGCGTCACCGACCGCCACAAATCCCAGACCGGCTTGATCGTCGAATGTTTTTCACGCTCGATAAACGGCTCGGGGTCCAGCCCCAGCACATCGCCCAGCCTGCGCAGGAATTTCGTCGTTGAATCAATCCCGAACGGCGCTTGCAGATAGGGCTTGCCCAGCACTTCGCACAGGCCCCGGCCAAATTCGCGGTACATGCAGATATTCACGTCCGCATTCACCAGATTGCGCATTTCAGCCACATGGGCACCCAGTGGCATCACCATATTGACCTCGGCACCGATACCTTCGACCAGACGCCGGATTTCGGCCAGATCAGATGGCATGTTGAACGCGCCATACATCGGCCCAAGGATATTGACGCGGGGCGCAGCACCCTCGATCCGCTTTTTCTCGGGCGGCATCCGGCCCTTGGTCATGCCAAATTCGGTGAAAATCCAGGTCATCGCCCGGTCCGCACATTCCCACTGATCCTCATCAATGGTGCGCGGCAAAAAGCGTTGGATGTTGGTGCCCTGCGGCGTCACACCGCCGCCGATCATCTCGGCGATGGACCCGGTGACGACAACGGCGGGCAGTGCAGGGTCCAGCACCTGCCAGGCACGTTTCATCGCCTCTTCCGTTCCCTCGCCCATCTCGGTTTCACCCAGACCGGTCACGACAATCGGCAGCTCATGCGGCGGCAGGCCATCGGTATAATGCAACACCGACGTCACAGGCAGATTTTCACAACCCACAGGTCCATCAATGACCACCTGCAAGCCTTTGACCGCGCAGAACGCGTAAACAGCACCCCAATAACCGCCCGCACGATCATGATCCGTGACCAGCATCAGATCATCTCCTGCGCTTTGGCGGCACGCGCCAATTTATCCAGCTTCTTTTGATGCTGCGCGCGGAAGTCAGGCCGCAGGTTCGGGGACCCTTCCCAGACGCCGGCGGTATCCGCTGTGCCGACACCTTCAAAAAAGGCGCGCATTGTGTCCATCTTCTGTTTGCCGGCAATCGCGGCATTGACGACCTGCGCCAACGATCCCGCACCAGCGGGCCCCATCAAAGGCCGCGCAGAGATCAAGTTTGTGAAATACAGCGACGGGATCGCGCGCTCTTTCGCATGCTGCACCACGGGCGTTGTGCCAATCGCCAAATCAGGCTTGATTGCATCGACCGCAGCCAGATCATCCTCAAGTGACGCGCGGTATTTCACCTTCACACCCTTGGCTTGCAGCCATTCCGCATCCGCGCGGGACCATTCCGTCTTGGGGCACGCGGTGCCGACATATGGCACATCCGCGCCGCTTTCGATCAGCAGACGCGCGACCAGCAATTCAGATCCTTCATACCCCGACAGCGTGACGGTGCCGTTGATCGGCGACCCGGCCAATGCCGCTTTGATCGCAGGCAAGAACGCATTTTGCGCGGCTGCGATCTGATCGGGACTGACGTTATAGGCGTCGCCAATCGCGGCAAGCCAATCCGCCGTGCCATCATGACCAACCGGGGCAGAGCCGACAACCTTGCGGCCTGCTGCCTTGAATTCACGGATGCTGGCCGTATAGAACGGATGGATCGCCGCAGCGACACCACAATCAAGCGCGGCATAAAGCTCGCGCCATTCACGGGTCGGAACCACCGGGCCAGCGGCCAGACCCATTGGGGCCAACATCGCGCCAATCATCATTGGATCAGCCGGGAACATCTCGCCCAACAGGGCCAAGGCCGGGCGATCCGACTTGCCGCCAACAGGCCGCGCAACCGGGCCCGCCTTGATCTCTTCGCGGGCATAATTCAGCATGGCACCCGCCAGCACGTCCTTTGCCTCCGCGTGGGTTGGAATACCAAATCCGGGCACGTCGATGCCGACAATGCGCACCCCGTTGATTTCACGCGGTAGCAACCGCAGCGGCACACCAGACGCGGTTGGCACACACAGGTTCGTCACCACAATCGCGTCATAGCGATCAGGGTCGGCCATATCATCCACGCTTTCGCGGATATCCTCGAACAGCTTGCCGGTCACCAACGTCTCGGAATTGAACGGGACATAGCCAACAGACCGGCGGGCACCATAGAAATGCGACACAAATGTCAGGCCATAGACGCAACAGGCCGAACCCGACAGCACCGTGGCGACGCGCTTCATCCGCAAGCCGACGCGCAGCGACCCAAAGGCGGGGCACATGCTTTGGGGCTGATCATGGGGACCTCGTGGATAATCCTTGGCGTATTGATCAAGGATATCAGACTTGCCAGCCGCACGGGCCGCCGCTTCCATCGTGGCAGCCCCAGCGGTACACCCACCGGCCAACGCGATCTGGGCATCCCCACCGGGCGGCTGATCACGCGTCACACCCGCGATGATCTGCACATCGCCAGCCGCATCATAGCTGACTTCGTATCCCTGCGTGCCAGCATCATGCGTCATCGTAAATGACCTCGAGGCTTTCTTTGGGCATCGCGTTCTTGCCGCGCATATCGGTGTCGGTGGCAGGCACCAACTGGTAATCGCCGCCGGTATCCTTGGCATCGAAAAGACCCAGCAAACCATCTTGATCCAGGGGCGTGGGCCGGACGGGCGGGGCGATGCCAACGGCATCGGCCAGACCCTCAAACATCGTGCCCCATTGGCTTTCATGCGTGCCAACGATCTGATAATTCGCTGATTTCTTTCTCAGGTCGTCGTTTTGCGGGATGGCGGCAAGCACGGGAATACGGACCGCGTCGGCGAACGCCTGTGCCTCTCCGGTTCCGTCATCCTTGTTAATGACAAGTCCCGCAACCCCGACATTCCCGCCAAGCTTGCGGAAGTATTCGACCGCAGAACAGACATTATTCGCCACATAAAGTGATTGCAGATCGTTTGACGCGACCAGAATGACTTTTTGCGCCATGTCGCGAGCGATCGGCAGGCCGAAACCACCGCAAACCACGTCGCCCAGAAAATCCAGCAGGACGTAATCAAAGTCCCAGTCGTGAAAGCCCAGTTTTTCAAGAAGCTCGAACCCGTGGATGATACCCCGCCCACCACAGCCGCGACCCACTTCGGGACCACCCAGTTCCATCGCAAACACACCGCCGCGCTTGAAACAGACATCGCCGATGGCAACCTCCTCACCCGCCAGCTTTTTTTTCGCACTGGTTTCGATGATCGTCGGGCACGCCTTGCCGCCGAACAGCAGGCTGGTCGTGTCCGACTTGGGATCACAGCCGATCAGCAGCACGCGTTTTCCCATTTCGGCCATCATGTGCGACAGATTGGCCAGCGTGAATGACTTGCCGATGCCGCCCTTGCCATAGATCGCGATAATCTGGGTTTTCGACGTCGGCGGGCCGCTGGGCACCGCAAGCGTCGGCTCTTCATGCGCCTCGTCCCGCAAACGTTGATCAAAATCCTTCAGGTTCGGAATTTCGTCCTTCATGCGGTTCCCCAGTTCAAAATCATTTTCAGGCAGGCCGGATCGGTAAAGGCGGTGGCATAAGCCGCAGCCGCCGCCGTCGCGGGCTGTTCATGCGTGATCAAATCCCCCAGCAAGAGGGTCCCATCCTCGACCAGCGCTTTGGTCGCAACCATGTCATCGGCGGTCCATTCCGCGCTGATGCGAAACCGCGCCTCTTTCATGAATGCAGGCGGATATGCGAATTGCAGCGGTGCCGTATAGAACCCGGCAAGCACAATCTCCCCGCCCTTGGCCAACCGACCAATCCATGCATTCAGCAGGTCACCACGGCCCGACGCATCATAAATCGACATGTAATCGCGGCGCGTATCGGCGTCAGGTGTCTTGACCTCATAGCCGCTGGCGCCGCCCATCCGGATCGGATCGACCTCCCACACCGTGGGGGCAGGGGCACCGGCGGCGATGGTCAAACGCGCCAACAAACGGCCCAGAACACCGTGACCGATGATCAGATCAGGCACCGCCTTGTGCGGACCCGCCATCGCATGACGCGCGGTCGCCGCCAGCGCCAGCAACGCACCGCCGGCACCCAGACCACGATCAATGCGCGTCACCCGCGACGCTTTGGTGACCACGGTCGCGGACGCGGCACCAAACAGGCCGTATGCGCCGTCATAGCAATTTGCGCCCGGCACAAAGACATGCTCGCCAATGCGAAACCCGCTGGCCGCACCAGCCTCGACCACCTCGCCGGCGGCCTCGTAGCCGGGAATCAACGGATAGCCCATGCCCGGAAAGGGTGGCATTTCGCCGGTCCAGAACAACTTTTCCGTACCCGTGGAAATTCCAGAATGCTTGATCGCGACCACCACATCGTCAGCGGTCGGCGGGATTATCCCGACGATATCAAGCGCCAGTTGCCCGGGCGCACTCAGAATAACGGCCTTGGTTTCCAACGGTCTCTCCCTTGTGTCGTCACCGGCGCCACGATGCGCGTGCGACACTCTGTCCTTGGTGTCAGTCTAGCTGGACATTGCGTTCTGTCAATTACTTTAGACACATAAAGTGTCAACTTTACCTGACACCCACCAGAACCGAGGTCACAAACGGGCGCGCTGTGCGGGGCTGGGTGATCGCGCCAAAGCCCGCCTGCGTCAGCAGTGTCCTGATTTCTGCGGCAGATCTGGCGCGGCCCGTCCGCATCGCCATGCAATACAGCGAAAAATAAGCATCCCCCGCGCGTTGCGGCTGTGCGCCACCTGTCATCGGCTCTGAAATCAGGATGCGGCCACCAGCGGGCAACGCGGTGTAGACAGCCCGCAACAAATCGGCGACCGTTCTGTCGGAATGGTCATAAAGCACCCGCACGAGGCTGATCATATCCGCGCCGGATGGCAGCGGATCATCCCGAAACGATCCTGCCACGATATCGGCGCGGTCCTGCATCCCGGCCGCATCGAATCGTTCCCGTGCTGCAGGGGCAACAGCAGGTAAATCGAACAGTGTCACCGCCAGCCCCGGATGGGCCAAGCCGACAGCCGCCAAAAACGCACCCGTGCCACCACCCACATCCATCAGCCGGGTAACGCCACTCAGGCGCACCGCGGCAAGCGTATCTTCGGCCACCAGCACCTGACTGTCGGCCATCAGTTGCGAATAAGTGGCCGTGACCTGCGGGTCCGTCGCACCTCCCGCGCCGAAAACATAGGGCCAGAATGTAGCAAGTTCCGTCGCGGTCTCGCCCCGGAAAAAGGCAACAGGATCAATAAGATCACGGTATAGCACATCATGGTGCGCGATCATGCCCGACAGGCCCGGAACCCCCGCCAGCGCGGCGCCACGGGTGGTCAGCGCATAACACCCCGCGCGCCGCCGCCTGAGCAGGCCAATCGCCACCCCACCCGACAGCAGGACCTGCATCCGGTCATACGGCACCCGCGTCGTTCGGGCCAAATCGGCAATCGACAATTCCCGGGCCAGCAACATCTGCGGTATCTCCAGCTTTACCAGCGCCTGCAAAATCTGGGAATGGCAAAAGCCCGCGACCAGATCGAACATCGCCGCGCCCTCGGTGCGGACAATGCGCCGGGTCAATGGAAACCGCGCAGCCCATTTCTGGAATCCGCGCGACGCAACAAGCCGCGTCAGGAATGATGCAGGGCGGCCCTGAACCGGGTCAGGCGTTGCCTGCACGCGCGGCAGATCAACATCCGCCATTACTCACCTGCGACAGTGGGCCGGTTTCGTGCGCCGGCGGGCACCAGTTTATCAGCATAGGCGCGCACCATCTGGGCCAACGCCGCCTCGCCCGGACAGGCCGGGATCGACGAAATCGCGCCGCCAAGGATATCATCGAACCGCTGCACCGCGCCGCGCACGCCAAACGACGCCACCGCGTTGGGTCGCCCGTGCAGGTCATCCTGCCCCGCAGGCTTGCCCAGCGTCGCCTCATCACACAACGCATCACGCAGGTCATCGGCAACCTGGAACGCCTCGCCCAGTCGCGCGCCCAGTTCTTCCCACGGCTCCGCATCCTGCCCGGCAGCCACTGCACCCATCTGGGTCGCCGCAATGAATAACGCGCCGGTTTTGGCCTGATGATAGGCCGAAAGGTCAATATTTGTTTCGCTTTCCCAACCCTGACCAGCGCAAATGCCAAACGGCATGCCACTGCGTTCGCCCAGAATTTCAATCAGCCCAAGCGCGCGCACCGGCACGTCAGCCGCCGCAGCCGTCAAAACCTGAAACGCCATGATAATCAGACTATCGCCCGCCAAAACGGCGAGCGGCTCTGAAAACGCGCGATGTACAGCGGGCTTGCCGCGCCGCAGATCCGCATCGTCAAAGCAAGGCAGATCGTCATGCACAAGGCTCGCACAATGCATCAATTCCAAGGCCACCGCCGCCGCATCCGTCAGCATCGTGCGATCATCGCCACAGGCCATCGCAACCGACATCAGGATCGTCGGCCTGATCCGCGCACCGCCGGGCGTCACGGCATAGCCCAGCGCCGCAGCCAGCTTTGCCGGGGCGACACCGCCCTGCCCGCGCTGAATGGCCGCCGTCATGGCCACCTCGATCCGGTCCGCGATTTTCATAGCGATCTCCTTTTACAATCCATAGTGTCCATTTCGGTTTACATGTGTCAATGTAAATAAACATGGACACTCAGAGTCTCGACATCGCATGAAGACCACCAAACCCAGAGCCGTCATCGTCGGCGCAGGCATCGCCGGGCTCGCAACGGCGCTGCGGCTTAGCCATCGGGGGTGGGATGTCACCCTCCTTGATATGCAGGCAGCGCCCGGCGGCAAGATGCGCACAGTCGCGTCCGCCGCAGGGCCGGTGGACGCTGGCCCGACCGTCCTGACGATGCGCCCCGTGTTTGACGCGCTTTTCGCCGATGTCGATGAGGTGCTGACTGATCATGTCACACTCAACCCCCTCGAAACACTGGCCCGCCACTATTGGGATGATGGTGCCACGCTTGACCTGATGGCAGACCCGCAGGCAAGCCATGCCAACGTCACCGCGACCTTCGGAGCCAAAGCCGGCACCCAATTCGCGGCCTTCTCGGCGCGGGCCAAGCGGCTGTTTGATGCTTTTGACGCGCCCATGATGCAAACCAGTGTGCCTGATCCATGGGCCGTGGCGAAAACCGTCGCCAGCCACCCCCGCCTGATCCGCGACATGGCCCCACATCAAAGCCTCGCCGCGCTCTTGCGGCGATCATTCAGCGATCCGCGCCTTGCGCAGCTGTTCGGGCGCTACGCGACATATGTCGGCGGATCACCCTACGCGTCCCCTGCGATTCTTGCCTTGATCTGGCAGGCCGAGGCGCGGGGCGTCTGGACGGTCGCCGGTGGCATGCACCAATTGGCCACCGCCATCGCAGGGCTTGCCGCCGCCCGCGGCACCGTCTTTCGCTATAATACCACGGCGGTGCGCGTCACCCGGCAGGGCGGCAAAATCACCGGCGTCGAAACCCATGGCGGCCATATTCCCGGCGATATCGTGGTGTTCAACGGCGATCCCCGCGCCTTGGAAACCGGGCTGTTGGGCGAAGGCCCAAAAGCCGCCGTTCCCGCGACCGCCACAGCAGCGCGTAGCCTGTCGGCCTATGTACACGCCTTTGCCGCCGCACCCGACGGGCCACCGCTGGCCCATCACACCGTCTTTTTTGGCCGCGACCCAAAGGCGGAATTCACGGCCCTTGCCAAAGGCGAAATGCCGCAAGACGCCACACTCTATCTATGCGCCCAAGACCATGGCCAAGCCGCCCCGGATGCCACCCAACGGTTCGAGATCATCATGAACGCTCCGCCCGTCCTGTGCGACCCAAAAAAGGAAAAAGCCAAATGTCAGACCCTGATTTTCGACCGTTTCCGCCAGTTCGGCCTCCAGTTCAGCCCACAACCGGGACCACAGACCCTCACAACCCCATGGGGGTTCGACACGCTGTTTCCGGCCAGCCAAGGCTCTCTTTACGGGCGCAGCCCACATGGCATGATGGCGGCGTTCAAACGCCCGACAGCGCGCACGGCGATGCCGGGGCTATACCTGTGCGGGGGCGGGGCGCATCCGGGGGCGGGGGTCCCGATGGCTGTGCTCTCCGCCCGGCACGCGGTCGCGGCGATCATGACGGACCATGCTTCCACCTTGACGTCCCGCCAAACGGCTACGCCTGGTGGTACGTCGATGGGATCAGCGACTGCGGAACCAAAGCGGTCTCTGTCATAGGGTTTATCGGCTCGGTCTTTTCGCCATGGTATGCATGGTCCGGGCGACGCGACCCGGCCAACCACTGCTGCATCAACGTGGCCACCTATGGCAAAGGTGGGCGGTTCACGATGACGGACCGGGGGCGCGCCGCGCTCAAGACAGCGCCGAACACGTTGCAAGTCGGCCCGTCGTCAATGCATTGGACCGGACGCGATCTGGTCATCGACATTGACGAAATCAGCGGCCCACCGATGATCAGCCGGGTGCGTGGCCAAATCACCGTCACGCCCCGTGCCGTGACATCCGTGGAACTGCCCCTTACCCCGGATGGCGCCCATATATGGCGTCCGTTCGCGCCGTCATCCGACATTACCGTCGATCTGGAAGCCAAGGGCTGGCAATGGTCCGGCCACGGCTATTTCGACGCCAACTTTGGCACCCGCGCGCTGGAACAGGACTTTTGCTTCTGGACATGGGGCCGTTACCCGACCAAGGCGGGGGCCACCTGCATCTATGACGCCGTGCGGCGCGACGGCACCACGCTCGACGCCGCCATCGCCTTTGACGGCGCGGGCCGCGCGCAAACCGTCGATGCCCCGCCGCGCACCCGCTTCAAACGCTCGCTCTGGCAGGTCAAGCGTGAAACCCGCGCCGACCCCGGCGTGATGCCCAGACAAGTGCTGCCCATGCTGGACGCACCTTTCTATTCCCGCTCTGCCGTGCAAACCCAACTGAACGGAGAAGTCGTAACAGGCGTCCACGAAGCCCTCGACCTGAACCGCTTCGCCTCGCCTTTGCTGAAACCCATGTTGGCCGTCAGGGTGCCCCGGCGGCGTGGCTGGCACAACGACCGGACATAGCGGCGTAGGCACCGAACAATCCGCAGACCCGCCCCTCGATCCAAGGAACGCGCCTGTGCCAGCCGTCTGTCTGCATGCGCGCATCAGCCCCCAAGCGTCACAATCGCCCCGCCCGCTGCCCGTGCATCATCCGCATCATGCGTCACCATCAGCACCGGAAGCGCACGCGCCCTTGCACGGGCAAAGACCAGTTCGCGCACCTGTGCGCGCAATGTCGCATCAAGCCGCGAAAACGGCTCGTCCAGCAGCAGCGCGCAGGGCTCTGACAATAGCATCCGCATCAGCGCGACGCGGGCCTTTTGACCACCCGAAAGCGTCGCGGGATCACGGTCCGCAAACCCGCCAAGCCCGACCTCATCCAGCGCCTCCTCAACCTTGGCCAAACGCGCGACGGCCGTGCCGCCGGGCAGCAGGCCAAAGCCCAGATTTGCGCCCACCGACAGATGCGGAAACAGCAGATCATCCTGAAACAAAATGCCCACGCGGCGTTTGTGCGGCGGGGTGTGGGTGATTTCGTGCCCACCCAGCCAGACCTGCCCGACGGCGCTGAAATCAGGGGCAAGCGTGCCGATAATATACGCGAGCAGCGTCGATTTACCCACGCCGGACGGCCCCATCACCGTCAACACATCGCCCGGCGCGATATGATGATCGACCGCCAGCAGCGGCTTGCCGCCCTTGGAAATGGTCACATTCCGCAATGTTAGACCCTTATCCATGTCGCAAACCCCTTCTGTTGCGCCAGACCAACGCCGGGATCAGCAGCGCCAGCGCAAAGGGCACCAAAGCGGCCCCCGTCTGCATCAATCCATAAACCCCGATGGCACGGCGGTCACCGCCCGACGCCAGTGCCACGGCCTCGGTCGTCAATGTCGCCACGCGGCCCCCGCCAATCAGCAGCGTCGGCAAATATTGCCCGACCGACACGGCCAACCCCACCGCCAAGGCGGTCAGGATCGGCCGCAGCAACATCGGCAACCGCACCCGCCACAACACGCCGTCCGGGCTTGATCCCAGTGCGGCGGCGATCGTGCCCATCCGGGTATCCCACGCACGAAACGGGTCCGCCAGCGACAGGAAAACATAAGGCAGCACAAATACCAGATGCGCCAGCATCACAGGGACACGCCCCACATCCGCGCCAAGGTTCAGCAGCATCGTCTGCAGCCCCGGCAAGAACGCCGTTTGCGGAATAAGCAACGGCAGGTAAAGCAACCAGACAGCGCCGCCGCCGAACCGCAAACGGTAGCGATATTCCGCTTCCAGACACCCGATGGTCAGCAGCAACGCCGCGCTGGCCACGGTCACCGCGATCAATGCCGTCTCGCCCAATGCCGCCAGCGTGCCGGGACCGTGCCGCATCCAATTGCGCAACGTCAGCTCATCGGGAAACGCATCCGGGAACCCCCAGTAGCCCGCAAACGACCAGATCGCCAGCACCACAAGGCCCAGTAAAATCGCCAGCGCCGATGCCGCCCCAAACCCCAGCGCCGATTGCGCCACGATCACGTCCAGCTTGCCCCGCGCCCCGGTCGCAATCCAACGCCGCCCCGCCGCCGCAACGATCAACTCGGCCAATCGCCACGCGCCCAGCGCCCCCATGACAAGCGCCAGTTGCAGCAGCGCCCCCGCCGCAGCCTGCAACCGCATCGCAAGGTCAGGATCAGACATCCATTTGACGATCTGCACCGACAACGAAGGCGGGGTGTTCGGCCCCAGGATCACAGCCACATCCACAACCGACATCGCATAGGCCAGCACCACGTAGATCGGCGGCCTGATCTGGGCGTAAACGCGCGGAAAAACGGTTTTCAGCCACCCGGTCAATCGCCCGTAACCCAGCGCTTGGGCGATGGTGACGCTGCGCTTGGCATCCGTCTGCCCAAGGGCGGCAAGGGTAATCAGCAGCAGAAACGGCACCTCTTTCACGATCAACCCGGCGGTCATCGTCAGCCCCCAACTGTCCTGCACGATCAGCAGATCCAGTGGCCGTTCCCACCCTGTGATGCCCGGCGACAAAAGCCGCGCAATCCACCCCGAAGGCGCGATCAGGAACGCCAGACCAAACGCCGCCGCCGCATGGGGCACCGACAGCAGCGGCGACAACATCCGCTCCAGCACCCGGAAAACGCGGGTCCCCGACCAGCCTGCCGTAATCAACACCACAATCAGCAGTGAAACCGCCGTGGCTACGATCCCGGTGCTCAGCGACAGCATGACGGCACGCGGCAGCCCGGCCCAACCAAACAGGTCCCGAAACGGGTCCAGCGACGGACCGACCAAACCGGCAGCAGGCAAATGGCCAAACGCCGGTAGGAACGTCCCGATCAGCCCCGCCCCGACCGGACCAAGCATCGCCAGCAATGTCAGGACCGGCAGAAACGGAAGCGCCCGACGATACGTCACAAGGCGCACCAAAGCCCCGGGATTTCCCCGAGGCCTCGTTGGTCAAATACAGTCACCCGACGCTATTGCGACACGCCATAGCGGGTCATCCAGTCATCGGCGATCCGGGTCATCCAGCTGGGGTGCGGTTCGGCCTGCACGCTGCCCAATTCAGCAGGCGACAAGGTGGCGATGCCCAACTCCAGCGCATCAAACAACGCGCGATCATCCGCCGACAGCGCATCCATGTTCAGCACCGTACCATAGCCAAGGATCGCGGGATCCTGCGCACGCGCCTGCGCTTCGGGCGACAAAAGGAAGTTCGCGACAACCATCGCCCCCGCCTTGGACCCCGAATTATACGGCACGGCAACAAAGGATGCGTTGCCGATGGTGCCCTTGTCCAAAACAAAGGTCCGCACCGTGTCGGGCAATTCGTAATTCGCAATCGCCGTCGAAGCCGCACCGGGGCTGAACGAAATCGACAAATCCAGCTCGCCATCCGCAATCAACGGGAACATCGCCGTGCCCGTCGCGGGATACGCCTTGCCTTCGCGCCACAGGTTCGGCGTCAACGTATCCAGATACGCCCACAGCGGCGCTGTCACCGCGTCATATGTCGCGTCCGTCACCGGAACCGCCAGAACGGACGGATCAGGCAAGATATCGACCAGCACCTGCTTCAGAAACGTCGTACCCAGAAAATCCGGTGGCTGCGGATAGCTGAACCGCCCGGGGTTCGCCTGTGCCCACTCCAGCAGGGCCTGCATCGACCCCAGACGCGCGGGCATATCGGCGGTGTCATGCACAAACACGACCTGCGCCATGGCCCACGGGCTTTCGAAACCCTCGACGGGGACGGTAAAATCGGTCTGCACCGTCTTGCCCTCGGCATCGACGATGGCCCAGTTCGGCAGTTGTTCGGCATAGGGGCCAAACAGCAGATCCGCCTCTTTCATCGCGGCAAAGTTGGCGCCGTTGATCCAGATCATATCAATTGCGCCATCGTCGTTTTCGCCTGCCTGCTTTTCGGACAGCACACGCGTCACCGCATCCGCCGTATCCGTCAGCTTCACATGCTCAAGCGTCACGCCGTACTCTTCGGCCACGCGGGCACCAACCCACGCAATGAAATCATTGGTGGTCGTCGACCCGCCCCATGCGTTCCAATAAACGGTCTGGCCTGCGGCCTCGGCGGTGACGGCATCCCAATCGGCGGGATTAACATCGGCAAGCGCAGGCAACGGTGCCAGCAACGCAGCAAGAACGGCAAGGTGTTTCATCTGATAGGTCCTTTAATCAGTGTAAATCTGTTTGGCGGCATAAATCCGCAGGGTGGCCGTGGCAAAACATAACGCGCCAAAGATCCACGCCAACGGGACAAATATCTGCGGCAAAAGGCAAAGGATCACAAAAAACACAATGGTTTCAGTCCCCTCCAGAATACCGTTGGAATAATAAAGCGACTTTTGCCCCTGCGCATCGGTCTTGTGTCCGTGCTTTTCAGCCAAAATCGCGTAGCCCAGAAAGCTAGTGCCGTTAAAGTAGAACGCCGTCAGCAAAAACGCTCCTGCGGCACCATTTGCGACAGGGTCATGCAGGACAAAGGCCAGCGGTATCGCACCGTAAAACAGAAAATCGGCCGCGATATCCAGATAGCCGCCAAAATCCGTCTTCTGCGTGGCGCGCGCCACCGCACCATCCAATCCATCAGCGATCCGGCTGGCCAGCAGCGGCGCCAATGCCAACATCGGCATCCCCAGCGCGATCAACGCAGCCGCCAACAGCCCAAGAGCCAGCCCAATCAACGTCACCCCATTCGCCGTGAACCCGCGCCGCGCGAGGTCGCGGCCAATCCGGTTCAGCGGCGGGTCAATCAGGTGACGGGCGTGGCGGTCAAGCATGTCGCATTTCCAAGGTTTCGCACCTTTTGACCGATGCGACCGTCTGACGCAATCAGCCTGACGCGAAAGTGAGCGGGACCCGGTCACTTGACACAATCAGCTTGCGATCCGCGGACGTCCCTGTGCCGTGACCCGCACCTTGGCCTCAATGAACATCGGCTGGCCTTCGACATCGACTTGGGTGACATCACGTTCAACCCGGATGCGGATTTCTTCGACACCGGCAGCGCGTGCGCTTGCGCGCGCCTCGTCCGCCAGCGCCGCCTCAAGTGCAGCCATCGCAGCAGCCTGATCGGCGAACTGTTGCAGACCGCCGGGCAGATGCACGACAAACGCACCCGGTCCGGGGCTTGTCACTGTTCCGCTTGCCAGCATCGCAACCTGCCCGACAACAGCGCCAATCGCATTGGCCACATCGGCATGGTCGGGCACATGCATCCGCGTACCCAGCCGGTCACCCACCGCGCCATAATACGCCGCCGCCGACGCCCCCAGCCCGATCACCGGCACGCCAAGCGACACCTGCACGTTCACAACACCCCGATGCCGGCCCAGCCCGGCCATCGTCAACGGATGCCGCGCCAGTCCGGCAGGATCATCCCATTCGGCGCTATCCTCGGCAAAGGCGGCCTGTAGCAGACAATCCACCGTCTGCGCGGTCAACTGATCGACGATCATCCGGGCCAATCCTGCGGCCCCATCGCAAATCCGTTGCCCGGACCCGATACGTCGGCGCGCAAACAACGTCAGCGCCTTTTCGGCCGCAGCCGTATCCCACGCCGCAACGCGGCCCAAAACATGCGACGCATCCGATGGCGTCACACCCGCCAGCATGACCAAACCGCGCCCGATCAACCGCCCCAGCGCCGGGGTTTCCATCCGCGATTGCACCACCGCCCCAAGCCGCAGCGGCCCATCGGCCAAACGCGCCGCCATGATCGCCTCGCGTTTGTCCAAACCACCGGGCATCGCGGCCCACATCGGGATCACAAACTGCCCGCCATCCATCGCCGGGACATCATGCGCCAGCGCGCGGTCCAACGCCTCATGCACAAGGTCCGGAAACTGCGCCGCTGCCAGCGAGATCGGCATCAACCGCCGTGGACCCAGCCGCAAGCCACCCGCCAACCCCTCGACCACATGCACTTCGCTGTCACCGCCAAGACCCGTCGTGCGCATCGCCACCGCCTCGACCATGGTGCGATAGGGGCCAACGCGGGCGCCCTGCGGATCAATCATCGGGCGGCCTTGGCGCAAAAGACACACATCGGTCGTCGTACCGCCAATATCACTGATCAACGCATCCGCCTCGCCGGTCAGCCAACTGGCCCCGGCCACCGACGCGGCAGGCCCGCTCAATATCGTCTCGATCGGCTTTTCGCGGGCCACGGCGGCGGATACCAACGCCCCGTCACCGCGCACGACCATCAGCCGCGCGTCAATGCCGATGTGCTGCAAATGCCCCTCGCAAGCGCTGATCAACCCGTCAATCATCCCGATCAACCGCGCGTTCAGCACCGCAGTCAACGCCCGTTTGGGACCACCCAGCGCCGATGACAATTCATGCGAACAGGTCACAGGTTTGCCCGTCACCGCACGGATCAGATCCCGCACCGCCAACTCATGCGCCGGATTGCGCGTGGCAAAACTGGCCGCGACGGCGAACGCGGTGACCCCGTCATCCAAATCAGCCAACGCCGTGCGCAACACACCCAGATCCAGCGGCGCGACCTCGCCCCCGGCATGGCTATGCCCGCCTGCCAGTTGAATAACCGGATCACCACGCAGCGCATCGGTCAAACCCGCGCGGCCCAATTCCGCCTCTGCGAACCCCACAAACACCAGGGCAACCCGACCACCTTGCCCTTCGACCAGCGCATTGGTGGCCAGCGTCGTCGATAGCGACACCATCGCAATCGCATCCGCACGAATATCCGCCAGCGCGATGGCCGCATCAATCGCGGCCCCCACGCCCAGCGCCAGATCAGGGCGGGTCGTCAGTGATTTGGCCTTTGCCACCACCTGATCGGTCGCCTCGTCCAAGACAACCGCATCGGTATAGGTCCCGCCTGTATCCACGCCCAATAGGAATGCCATGTTATCTACCCTGCCGCTTACCTGAGCAGTGATTTGCATGAATTGCGGATTGTGTCGATCCGTTCCTTGGCTGATAGTCGTCGCATGAACACCCGTCTCACCACCTTGATGCAGGCGATCACGGATCGGCGCGACGACCTGATCGCGCTGACCCAAGACCTGATCCGCATCCCCACGCTCAATCCACCGGGCGACAATTACCGCGAGATTTGCGAATATCTGGATAAACGCCTGCGCCGCAGCGGCTTTGAAACCGAACTGATCCGCGCGCACGGCACCCCCGGCGACTGCGACGTCTACCCGCGCTGGAACATCGTGGCCCGCCGGACCGGGGCGCACCCCGGCGACTGCGTCCATTTCAACAGCCACACAGACGTGGTCGACGTCGGGCGCGGCTGGACCGTGGACCCGTTTGGCGGCGCGCTGATCGACGGTAAAATCTACGGGCGCGGCGCCTGCGACATGAAAGGCGGGCTTGCCGCCTCGATCATCGCCGCCGAAGCATTCATCGCCACCTACCCCGACTTTGCAGGCGCCATCGAAATTTCCGGTACGGCGGACGAAGAATCCGGCGGCTACGGCGGTGTCGCCTATCTGGCCGAAAAGGGATATTTTGACCCTGCCCGCGTGCAGCACGTCATCATCCCCGAACCCCTGAACAAAGACCGCGTATGTCTGGGCCATCGCGGCGGCTGGTGGGCCGAAATCGAAACCTTTGGCGAAATCGCCCATGGTTCCATGCCGTTTCTTGGCGACTGCGCCGTGCGGCACATGGGCGCGGTCATCAATGAATTCGAAGAAAAACTTTACCCCGCCATGGCCGCCCGCCACACCGACATGCCCGTCGTTCCCCAAGGGGCGCGGTCATCGACAATGAACATCAATGCGATCCACGGCGGACAGGCGGAACAGCTCAAAGACAGCACCGCCCTGCCATCGCATTGCGTTCCCGACAGTTGCCGCATCGTCATTGACCGGCGGTTTCTCGTCGAAGAAACGCTTGATCAGGTCCGCGACGAAGTCACCGGCCTGCTCGACAACCTCAAACTGACCCGCCCCCGGTTCGATTACGCCCTGCACGAACTGAACCACGTTCTGCCCAGCATGACCGACCGCGATGCGCCCATCGCACAGTCCATCGCGGCGCAAATCCAAAACGTGTTGGGCAAACCCGCCGAGTTCGTGGCTTCGCCCGGCACCTATGATCAAAAACACATCGACCGGATCGGCAAGCTGAAAAACTGCGTGGCCTACGGGCCGGGCATCTTGGAGCTTGCCCACAAGCCCGACGAATACATCGGCGTGGACGATATGATCGACAGCGCACAGGTCATGGCGCGATCACTGGCGCAAATCCTGAAAACAGAGCCTGACCCGGCTTAAATCGCGATATTATCAATCAACCGGACCCCAGCCAGCCACGCGGCCGCAAACAGGCGGGCACCCGGCGTCGTGCGATCCAGAAGCGACAAGTCAGCGCCGTCGCGCAGCTCAAGATAATCTATCGTGTGAAACCCCGCAGCCAACAACCGCGCCTGCGCATCGCCCACAATCGCCGCCATCGCCGCGCCCGCCAACAGCTGATCGCGCATATCGCCCATTACCTCTGCCAGCACCGGCGCATAAACCCGCGACCGATCCGACAGCAGCAAATTACGCGACGACATCGCCAGCCCATCCTCTTCACGAATGGTCGGGCAGCCCACGATGGCAACCGGAATATCCAGATCCGCCGCGACCCGGCGCACGATCTGCAACTGCTGATAATCCTTCTCGCCGAAAAACGCCTGATCCGCGCCGGTCTGCAAAAACAGCTTGGATACCACCGTCGCCACGCCATCGAAATGCCCGGGCCGGTGCGCCCCGCACAGCATATCAGTCAGGCCATGCACGGACACATTCGTCGCAAAGCCACCGGGATAAATCTGATCCGGCTCGGGCACATAAATCAGATCGACCCCGGTCGTTTCCAGCTTGCGCGCATCATCCACCTCGGTGCGGGGATAATTTTCAAGATCATCGGGGTTATTAAACTGCCTGGGGTTCACAAAAATCGTCACGATCACCCGGTCGCATGCCGCCCGCGCCGCGCGCGCCAGCGACAAATGACCCTGATGCAGCGCGCCCATCGTCGGCACGACCCCAATCGTTTCACCCGCCTTGCGCCACCGGGCCGTCTGCGCCCGCAACCCGGCAAGCGTCCGTTCAATCGGTGCGATCATCAGGCCTGCGCCTCGTCCGCGAACACATGCTCTGCCGCGGGAAACCGACGCCCCCGGACTTCCTCGGCATAGGCCGCAATCGCTGCCGCGCCATCGGTCCCCAGATGCGCATACCGTTTCACAAACTTGGCCTTGAACGCGGTGAACAGGCCCAGCATATCATCGACGACCAGGATCTGCCCGTCACACCCCACACTCGCCCCAATGCCGATCGTCGGAATCGCCACGCGCGCGGTAATGTCATCCGCCAAACGCGCCGGGACCTTTTCCAGCACCACCGCAAACGCGCCGGCATCCGCCACCGCATCCGCATCCGCCAGCAACGCATCACGGGCCGCACCGCGCCCTTGCACCTTGTAACCGCCCAATGTGTTCACCGACTGCGGCGTCAGCCCGATATGCGCCATCACCGGAATGCCCCGCGCCACCAGAAACGCAATCGTCTCGGCCATGACCACGCCGCCTTCCAGCTTGACCGCTCCGGCGCTGGTTTGCGCCATCAATCGCGCGGCGTTGCGAAATGCCTGCTGCGGGCTTTCCTCGTAGCTGCCGAATGGCATATCAATCACCATCATCGCGCGGCGCAGCCCCCGCGCGACAGCCTGCCCGTGCATGATCATCATCTCCATCGTCACGCCAAGCGTGGACGGCAGCCCATGCAGCACCATCCCCACACTGTCGCCCACCAGCACAAAGTCACAGTGTTCGTCCATCATCTGTGCCATCGGCGTGGTATAGGCGGTCAGGCTGACCAATGGCGTGCGCCCTTTGGCTGCGCGAATATCGTCAGGCATTTTGGCAGTGGCGCTCATGTCGTGATCCCTCACCCGCGATTGATTTGACGGACCCGTTAGCAGCACACCCCCGGCCTTTCCAGCCGGAACCATCGTACAGGGCTTGATTTGCCACTCCGTTGGGGCAACAGTGACGCCTAGAAAAAGGGGAAAATGATGACCAAAATCAAATGCCTTGCCATGTCGTCCGTGTTCGCGCTTTGCGCCAGCGCGGCCTTGGCCAATGACACAATCACCGTCGCCATTCAGCTTGAACCGCCGAATCTGGACCCAACCGGCGGCGCGGCACAGGCCATCGACTCGGTCCTCTATTCCAACGTGTTCGAGGGGCTGACACGCTTTATGGCCGATGGCTCCGTCGTGCCGGGGCTGGCCGAACGCTGGGACATTTCCGAGGATGGGTTGACCTATACCTTCCACCTGCACAGCGGCGTGACCTTCCATGACGGCACCACAATGGACGCCGAAGACGTGAAATTCAGCCTTGACCGGGCGCGTGCCGACGATAGCACCAATGCGCAAAAGGGGCTTTTTGCGGGTATCACCGATGTCACCGTCGTTGATCCGCAAACGGCCCGTGTCACCCTCGACAAACCCAACGGCATGTTCTTGTTCAACATGGCGTGGGGTGACGCGGTGATCGTGGCACCCGAAAGCATCGAAAACATCGCCGCCAACCCCATCGGCACCGGGGCCTTTGCCTTTGCTGACTGGGTGCAGGGCGACCGTCTGGAATTGACACGCAATCCTGACTACTGGGGCGACGCGCCCGCGCTGGCATCCGCGACGTTCCGCTTTATCTCTGATCCAACTGCCGCTTTCGCCGCCGTCATGGCCGAAGATGTAGACGTCTTTGTCGGCTTTCCGGCCCCCGAAAACCTGCCCCAATTCGAAGCAGACCCCCGTTTTCAGGTCCTTGTCGGCAATACCGAAGGCGAAACCATCCTATCCACCAACAACAAAATGCCCCCCTTCGACAACGTCATGGTCCGCAAGGCATTGGCCCACGCCATCGACCGGCAGGCGATCATCGACGGGGCCATGTTCGGCTACGGCACCCCGATCGGCACGCATTTCGCCCCGCATAACCCCGATTACGTCGATCTGCTGGCCAACTCTGCCTATGATCCCGAAAAGGCGCGCGCGCTTCTCGCCGAGGCAGGCTTTCCCAACGGCTTTACCACGACCCTGAAACTGCCGCCGCCCTCGTATGCGCGGCGCGGCGGAGAGATCATCGCAAGCCAACTGCGCGACGTCGGGATCGAAACCGAGATCACGAACCTCGAATGGGCGCAATGGATCGAAGAGGTCTTTAAATCCAAGGATTTTGGCCTGTCCATTGTCAGCCACACCGAACCCATGGATATCAGCATTTACGCCAACCCGGACTATTACTTCCAATATGACAGCCCGGCCTTCCGGGCGGTTATGACCCAATTGGAAGGCACGACAAACCCCATCGCGCGCACCGCACTGCTGCAAGCCGCACAGCGGATCATCGCGGATGACTACGTCAACGGCTACCTGTTTGAACTGGCTGTCGCGACCGTGGCCAAGGCCGGCATCAACGGCCTCTGGCTGAACCAGCCCACCGCCGCCGTCGACCTGACCGGCGTCAGCTGGAGCGAATAATCGCATGCCCCCGGACGTTTCCGACCGGGGGCATGACGCCCGCTCAGGCGGCCTGACGCACAGCGTGATGCACGCTCAGAATTGCTTTGGCCGCATGCGCTGCCTCGGCACCCTTCAGGCGGAAATGATCACGGAAAATCTGCGAATGGTGGTCAGTTTCCTGAAAATGATGCGGGGTCAGGCTGACCGACAATACAGGGATTTGGGTATCAAGGCCGACACGCATCAATCCATCGACAACGGCGCTGGCGACAAAATCATGCCGGTAAATACCGCCATCCACGACCAGCGCGGCACAGGCGATGGCGTCAAACTGACCCGTCAACGCCAGCCGCTGCGCCATCATCGGCAGCTCAAACGCGCCGGGCACGTCAAAGACCTGCACCTGCGCGCGGGGGATTTCATCCAAAAAACCATCCAGGGCACGATCAACGATATCGGCATGCCAATTGGCCTTGATGAATGCAAAACGGGGTGGTGTCATTCGTGAATTCCTTTTGTAACAACAGGCACGTCACCCAAGGCATCACACGCAACAGCACACCCCACGACAGGGTGCGACGTTCCGCATTCTCTTTCATCCGGACTATGACCGTCGGCTCAGGCATCGCACCTGATCTGCTTGACCCTTCCACAAGAAGGCGCTCGCGGGCTCGTGGCAAGACCACATACCGCCGGTGGGGAATTTCGCCCCGCCCTGAGAATGGCGCCAAACTGCCAGCTAACCCCACCCACGGCAAGAGGCCGCAGGCATGATCCGCTACGTCACATCCCGCCTTGCGTCGCTGATCATCAGCCTGCTCGTCGCATCCATCGTGATCTTCGCCGTGATCGAGGTGATCCCCGGCGATCCCGCCTCCTTCATGCTTGGCGTCAACGCGCGTCCCGATACGCTGGCGGCCCTGCGCAGCGAAATGGGCCTCGATCAACCTCTGATACAGCGCTACTTTGCGTGGGTCACGGGCTTGCTCCAAGGCGATTTTGGCAACTCCTGGACCTACAAGACACCCGTTGCGGACCTGATCAACGACCGGATCTGGGTGTCGCTCCCCCTCGCGGTCTACGCGCTCGTACTTTCGACCCTTATCGCGTTCCCCGCGGGCATCTACGCCGCCAGCAGGCGGGGCAGCGCGGGCGACGTCACCATCATGGGCGCCACGCAACTGGGCGTCGCAATCCCGAATTTCTGGTTCGCGATGATCTTGGTGCTGATCTTTGCGATCAACTTGCGCTGGTTCAGCGCGGGTGGCTTTCCCGGCTGGGATAACCCGGCGCTGGCGCTCAAATCCCTCACCCTTCCCGCCATCTCGCTGGCCCTGCCGCAAGCCGCGATCCTTGCGCGCGTCATGCGATCTTCGCTGCTCGACATGCTGACCGAGGACTTCATACGCACCGCCCGCGCCAAGGGGCTGTCCCACCGCCAAGCCCTGTGGCGGCACGCCGTGCGCAACGCATTGATCCCGGTCCTGACCATCATCGGCCTGCAGTTTTCGTTCCTGCTGGCGGGTGGTATCATTATCGAACAGGTGTTCTTTCTGCCCGGCCTCGGGCGGCTGATCTTTCAATCCATCAGCGCGCGGGACCTGATCGTCGTGGAAAGCGTGGTCATGCTGCTGGTCTTCACGGTGATCGTCGTCAACTTTCTTGTCGATATGGCCTATGCAATCGTTGACCCACGGCTGAGGACAAAAACCTGATGTCGCGCAGCCTGATCATCGGCCTTTACCTGACCGCGTTCTTCATCACGCTCGCTGCGGTGTCCCTTGTCTGGACCCCCTACGACATCCAATCGCTGGACATTCCCAACAAACTGCACCGGCCAGACGGCACGCATCTGCTGGGCACTGACCATTTCGGGCGTGATATCCTGTCGATGATCATGATGGGTGCGCGGACATCCATCGCCGTCGCAGTGGTCGCTGTGGGCATCGGCATGGCGCTTGGCGTGCCGCTGGGCCTGCTTGCGGCGGCGCGGCGCGGGTCGCTGCTGGATGAAATCATCATGCGCGGCAACGACCTTGTCTTTGCATTCCCGTCGCTGGTGATCGCGATCCTGATCACCGCGGTCTTTGGCGCGTCGGCGGTCAACGCGATCATCGCCATCGGCATTTTCAACGTGCCCGTCTTTGCGCGTCTGACACGCGGCGCGGCCCTGCCCCTGTGGGAACGCGATTTCATCCTCGCCGCGCGGGTCTGCGGCAAATCCGCCTTTCGCATCTCATGCGAACACATCCTGCCCAATATCACGAACCTGATGATCGTTCAGGGCACCATTCAATTCTCGCTTGGCATTCTGGCCGAGGCGGCCCTGTCCTATATCGGCCTTGGCGCACAACCTCCGACCGCCAGTTGGGGGCGCATGTTGGCCGACGCGCAAACGCTGGTCAGCATCGCGCCGCACACCGCCCTTATTCCCGGCTTTGCCATCGTGCTGACGGTCCTTGGCCTCAACCTGCTTGGCGATGGGTTGCGCGACTGGCTTGATCCGCGCATCAGGGTGGTGCGGACATGACCCTATTGACGATCAGGGACCTGTCGGTGGCGATCAACGGCACGACCATTCTGCATGATGTGAACCTGACCATGCAGCCCGGCAAGGTGGCAGCCATCACCGGCGAAAGCGGCTCTGGCAAATCCATGACGGCCCTTGCCGTCATGGGCCTGTTGCCACGGGGTGCGGTCGCAACGGGCCAGATCATGCTGGACGGCACCGATATTTTGCAAACCTCGGAACCCGCGCTGTGCAAAATGCGTGGCAACACGATGGGGATGGTGTTCCAGGAACCGATGACCGCGCTCAATCCCGTCCAGACCATCGGTGATCAGGTCGCCGAAACCATCCTGATCCACGAAAACACGTCAAAGACAGCGGCCCACAGACGCGCGGCCGCCATGCTGGAACGCGTCGGCCTTCCCAATGATCGCTTTCCGCTGTCGCGCTATCCGCACGAACTGTCCGGTGGGCAGCGTCAGCGCGTCGTCATCGCCATGGCCATCGCGTTGCGGCCCAAACTGCTGATCGCGGATGAACCGACAACTGCGCTTGATGTGACCACGCAGGCGCGCATCCTTGATCTGCTGCGCGACCTTGTGCGCGAATTCGATATGGGGCTGCTGCTGATCACCCACGACCTTGCCGTCGTCAGCGACATCGCCGATCAGGTCGCCGTCATGCAAAAGGGCCGCGTCGTCGAAGCCGCCCCAACCCGGCAACTGCTGACCGATATGCGGCACCCCTACACCAAGGCGCTGTTCGCCGCATCGACCCACACCGTATATTTGCCTGTACGTACAGCGTCTGTACCGCTTCTGTACGCGAAAAATATCGTCCGGGATTACCCTTTGCCGCGCAAGCAATTGCGCGGTCCCCGGCCCCATTTCCGCGCTTTGGATCACGTCAGCTTTTCCATCGACCACGGCGAACGTGTCGGGCTTGTCGGCGAAAGCGGATGCGGAAAATCGACCCTGACACGGGCCATTTTGGGGTTGGAGGATGTGCAAGGCGGGCAAATCACGCTTGGCGGCGAACCCGTTTTCACCGGCAAAAAGCCGAACCTGACCGTGCGCCGCAAAATGCAGGTGGTGTTTCAGGACCCATACGGCAGCTTCAACCCCCGGCACCGGGTTGACCGCCTGATCACCGAACCCTTTCACCTGCTGGAAACCCCGCCCACCGGCATGGCCCGCGAGGTCGAAATTTCCAAAGCATTACAAGATGTTGGCCTGTCGCAATCGGATGCCAAAAAGTACATCCACGAATTTTCAGGCGGCCAAAGGCAACGCATCGCCATCGCCCGCGCGCTGATCATCGCGCCCGAACTGATCATCTTTGACGAGGCCGTCTCCGCCCTCGACGTCTCCGTCCGCGCCCAAGTCCTGGACCTGATCGCCGCCCTGTGCCGCAAGCGCCCGCTGTCGTATCTTTTCATCAGTCACGATCTGTCTGTGGTGCGATCAATCACTGACCGCGTGATCGTGATGCAGGCAGGGAAAATCGTAGAACAAGGCGAAACAGAGACTGTTTTTACGAATCCGCAACACCCCTACACACAAGCACTTCTGGCCGCCGCGCCACAATTGCCGGAGCTGAAACATGCCACTGAAATCGTTTAATATACCGCCAGCACATAACCTGATCGGGGGCACTTGGATTCGCGGCAAGGCCCCGATCCAAGTCACGGACCCGTCGACTGGCGCATTGATCACGACAATCGCCCGTGGGACGCCGGATGATATCGACGCCGCCGCGCGGGCCGCGCAATCCGCCCGCAACGGCACATGGGGCCGCATGACCGCGACAGAACGCGGACGCATTCTGACCAGGATCGGCACCTTGGTGCTGGCCCATGCCGAAACCCTTGCCGCGATTGAGGCAGCGGACGTCGGCAAACCCCTGACGCAAGCCCGCGCTGATGTCACATCGCTCGCCCGTTATATGGAGTTCTACGGTGGGGCTGCCGATAAAATTACCGGCGAAACAATACCTTATCTCGACGGCTACACCGTCTATACCCTGCGCGAACCCCATGGGGTGACAGGACATATCATCCCGTGGAATTATCCGATGCAAATCATCGGGCGGTCCATCGGAGCCGCGCTAGCCATGGGTAATGCCTGCGTCCTGAAACCCGCCGAAGAGGCATGCCTGACCGCGCTGGCCTTTGCCGCCATCGCGCAAGAGGCAGGACTGCCGGACGGCGCGCTGAACGTCGTTACCGGGCTGGGCGATGAAGCGGGCGCAGCGCTGGCCGCACATCCGGGCATCCAGCACATATCCTTTACGGGATCTGTACGCACGGGTGCGCTGATTCAGGCGGCGGCCGCCAAGAACGTCATCCCTGTCACCCTTGAGCTGGGCGGCAAGTCCCCGCAGTTGGTTTTTAACGATGCTGACCTTGATCGCGCGGTGCCGTTTCTTGTGAATGCAGGCATCCAAAACGCGGGTCAAACCTGTTCGGCGTCCAGCCGTATCCTTGTGCAGCGCGGCGTATATGACACGGTCCGCGACCGCATGGCAGACGCCTATCGCGCGCTGAAAGTTGGGCCGGCGATTGAAGATCTGAACATCGGACCGCTGATCTCGGCCCGGCAAAAGGACATCGTGCTGGGTTTTCTGGAGCAGGGCAATGACCTGACGATCGCGGCGCAAGGTCAGATCGTGACCGACGCTGCGGGGCATTACGTTGCGCCGACGCTGTTCGCAGATGTGCCGCCGGATCATCGCCTCGCGCAGGACGAAATATTTGGACCCGTGCAGGTGATCATCCCGTTCGAAGACGAAGCCGACGCGCTACGCATTGCCAATGCGACAGACTTTGGCCTTGTGGCGTCCGTCTGGACCCGCGACGGCGGGCGGCAAATGCGGCTTGCGCGCGCGCTGCATGCAGGGCAGGTTTTCATCAATAACTACGGTGCAGGCGGCGGGGTCGAACTGCCGTTTGGTGGCGTCGGTAAATCGGGACATGGCCGGGAAAAGGGGTTTGAGGCGCTTTATGGTTTCTCAAACCTCAAAACCGTCGCCGCATGGCATGGGTGAACATATGAGACTTCAGGGGAAAACGGCAGTCGTGACTGGGGCCGGGTCCGGCTTTGGCGCAGGTATCGCGCGCAAATTCGCCGCAGAGGGGGCAAGGGTGATCGTCGCTGACATCAATTCGGATGCCGCGTTTGAAATCGCCGGGCAGATAGGTGGGTTGGCTGTGCCCTGTGACGTCTCGGACGCCGTCTCGGTTCACAAACTGGCCAAGAGCGTCTTTCAATACGCGGGCCACCTTGATATTTTGGTCAACAACGCTGGGGTCACCCATTTGCCCTGCGCACTGGAAGACGTGTCCGAAGAGGACTTTGACCGTATGTTCAACGTCAATATGAAATCCGTCTATCTGACGGCCCGCGCCTTTGTCCCGCACTTCAAGGAACGCAAGTCAGGGTCAATCCTGAACGTGGCTTCAACCGCCGGTGTGTCGCCGCGCCCGCAGTTGAACTGGTACAATGCGTCAAAGGGATGGATGATCACCGCGACCAAGACCATGGCCATCGAACTGGCGCCCCATGGCGTGCGCGTGAATGCGATTAATCCTGTGGCGGGTGAAACGCCGCTGCTCAAATCCTTTATGGGGGAAGACACGCCCGAAATGCGGGCCAAATTCCTGTCAACCATCCCCTTGGGCCGGTTTTCCACGCCCGAAGACATGGGCAACGCCGCCTGTTTCCTGTGCTCTGACGAGGCGAGCATGATCACCGGCGTCGCGATGGAGGTGGACGGTGGCCGATGCATTTAACAAAAGTCCGGTTCGCAATAAAAGACTGATCATCTTCTCCTGCCTGCGACCAAAGCCAGCGGCAGCGATCGGAGGGGCAGCATGAACCGGACTTACGTACCCGGACCGCGCAATTTGATCACTGATGTTACGGGCTTGCGGGTGGGTAATGCGCAGGACGCCGCCCTGAAATCCGGCAGTACGGTATTGGTGGGCGACGCACCCTTCGTGGCCAGCGTGCATGTGATGGGCGGCGCGCCGGGGACCCGCGAAACGGATATGCTGGCGCCTGACAAAACCGTCACGGCAGTTGACGCATTGGTGCTGTCGGGCGGTTCCGCCTTTGGGCTGGATGCCTGTTCGGGGGTGACTGACGGGCTGCGTGCGATCGGGCGGGGCTTTGCCATCGGGAATATGATGGTGCCGATCGTGCCCGGCGCGATCATTTTTGACCTGATCAATGGCGGCGACAAGGATTGGCACGAAAACCCCTATCGGGCGCTGGGCCGCAACGCGCTCAATAACGCCGCTGAAATGTTCGACATCGGCAGCGTCGGGGCGGGAACGGGGGCAATGGCTGCAATGCAAAAGGGCGGGCTTGGGTCTGCCTCAATGGTGCTGCCGGACGGCACGACCGTGGGTGCGCTGGTTGCCGTGAACGCATTGGGCAGCGTCACGACACCGGGTGATCGGCATTTCTGGGCCGCCCCATTTGAGATTGGCGATGAATTCGGCGGGCTTGGTCCCGATCCAGACAGCGGGCTGGTCAGGCCCCAACCCAGCCGCAAGGAAAAAGCCATGATGTTGCGGTCTGCCGAAGGGGCCAATACAACGATTGCCATCGTGGCGACCGACGCGCCTTTGACCAAAACGCAATGCCACCGAATGGCCGTAAGCGCCCACGACGGCATGGCCCGCGCCATTGTCCCCGCGCATACGCCGCTGGATGGGGATCTGGTGTTTGGGGTGTCAACCGGCACTGGCCCGCCGATTGATCATCACGCGCTGCGCGACATCGGGGCCGCCGCTGCGGTGTGCCTCAGCCGGGCGATCTGCCGCGCGGTGTACGAGGCGACACCCGCAGAGGGTGATATCATCCCAACCTATCGACAGATGATCTGACCAGGACCTCACTGACGGCTCAGCAGAGCTTATGTGCGAACCGAGGCACCATTTCGAGGCGGCGGCGGCCGAGGTCAACTTGAGCGGCGGCAAAGCGCAGATAGCGAGCTTTGCAAAGCGCTCCGGTTGCTCTTACCTCAAGGCCTGAACATGCTGCACGGGGGCAGATTCCGGCTCAGTGCAGAATGACACCCTAATCGATCGGGGGTGGAATGTTCAGGCCGCGCAACCCGTGCTGCGCGACCATGTATCAAGCCCTCATGGCACCTGTTACCAGAAGTCCAAGCCATCCACTCCGAAATGCGATGTGGCTTGATCAAAAATGAGAGCCGACTGGTTCTGTGTGCGACATGACCGCTACGCTTGACGCATCAGTGTCTTCGGCAACGGTAATGCCCGATGAAACAGCCGTTGCAACTGGATCAAGGTCTTGGAAGACGAAGTCGAGATCGCCTGCGTCATGGCCAGAGCCTTCGACTTGAACGCTGACCCGCAGTGTTGATCCGTCGACAAGTGCCAGCTGGTAGGATTGACCAATCGTGATCAGATAAACCGATCAACGCCTCAGCAGAGAGCGTGATATCGAAGGTTGCGGTGTAACCACCGCCCCAGCTCAGTAAAGACCTAATATCCAATGGCAAGTACTGGGCTAAACTCTAATGGTGTAACTTTTGATTTTCTGTGCCTTTTGAACAAGTTCGCAAACCTTGGCAGTCAAACCACTTGTTTGGCGTTCGCCCTGCACTTTGCCGCCATTCAGGCAAAGCGCAGCATTGATCACTGTGGGCTCACACCCGGCATTCGCTGCGTTTGGTCTGAACAGCGGCTTTTGGGAAATCGTCGAAACTTTGCAAACTCCGCATCCTGCGCAAAGCCGGCGCTGGGACTGCCCGTGCCGCTCAGCCTTTCTGACGGAAACTGTCAGATGACCGCAGCCAGCCCATTCTGTTGAAAAACGCGTTTTGATGGACGGTCTGATTACTGATTCACTTTGTTCAGGTTTAGCGGAGGTGAACGGCGATAATGGGGCCGCGGCAAGACGCGCAGGGCGCGCTATTTTACGAGTTTTCGATCGAAAGGCATGTCCCGCAAGATCATTTACCCCCTCGGTTGACCGGTTCATACCAACCCGCGCACCCATGCGCTTGGGATCGGCGGCGATGGTCATCACCGTCTCCGCCGAGGCTTTGAACAGCAGTCCATAGGCCGCCCGCTTGTTCCAATAGGCGATCTGCGCGATCTCGGCTGGTATCGTGAAGACGACGTGGAAATACTGCCACCGGCAGCAGATCCTCGGCACGCGCCTCCATCCAGTCGCGCGCGGCCGGTCCCTGGCACTTCGGGCAGTGCCTATTTTTGCAGGAATTGTAGGCGACGTGATGGTGGCCGCACTTGGTGCAACCGGCCACATGTCCGCCGAGCGCCTCTGTCCGGCAGGTCTCGATCGCTGACATCACCTTCAACTGGGACAGGCTGACATGGCCCGGCATTAGCCTGCCGCCACGCAGGACCATGGGCGCGAAAGATGTCAGCGATCTCCAGCTTCGGCCGGGGCAACGCCCGGACCGGTCACTCCAGACTTCGCTTCACCGTCTGATCCTGCAACCTGGCCAGCATCTCGTAGGGGCTGACGGTGTCGCGGATCGTTTTGGTGGCGACATGGGCGGGATCGCGCGGTGGTCGTCAGCTTGGCGTGGCCGAGCAGCACCTGGATCACCCGCACATCGGTGTTGGCTTCCAGCAGATGTGTGGCAAAGCTGTGCCGCAACGTGTGCAAGGTGGCGGGCTTCTTGACCCCGGCCATATGCTTGGCCGAGGTGAAAGCGCGGTTCAGTTGGCGCGGTGAGATCGGGTTGATCTTCGGTTTGCCCGGGAACAGCCAGCCTTCGGGACGTGCCTCGCGCCACCAGGCACGCAGCAACTCCAGCAAGCCGGGCGACAGCATCACCTTGCGGTCCTTCTGACCCTTGCCCAACTCGACATGGATCAGCATCCGGTCACTGTCGATATCGCCGACCTTGAGGTTGCAGACCTCGGCGGCCCGCAGACCTGCGCCGTAGGAAATGCTCAGTGCAGCGCGATACTTCAGCCCTGGCCCGGGTGCGGCCATCAGGATGTCGGACACCTCCTCGACGCTGAAGACAACAGGCAGTTTGCGCGGCTCGGTGCGGAACTGCATGTAGCGCTTCATCTCTTCGCGCCCGCAGGTCATCCCGAAGAAGAACCGCAGCGCCACGATCCGCGTGT